>Ga0209796_10000719_pt1:0-12500 | contig 17916 bp, 12 predicted proteins | sample AgamicOrSfrz_FD_187167 | JGI IMG/M metagenome (GOLD analysis project Ga0209796, IMG submission 187167) | Agave microbial communities from Guanajuato, Mexico - Or.Sf.rz (SPAdes) (version 2) | ecosystem: Host-associated > Plants > Phyllosphere > Phylloplane/Leaf | place: Guanajuato...
TAATCAATCTAAATCTAAAAAAAACAAAAATGAAATCTCGAAAAAAATGAAATTCCGACTAAGTCTTTGACGAAGGGAATCCAGACTCATTACTATTTCGGCACACGACAAGCAAGTATGTGTACAATTCCTTGTCGTGTGTCGAAGACCGGGAAGGCAACGAACCCCCCCCCCTAGAATCGTTTGTTCCCCTCATTTATCGTCTCTTTTCGTTATATTCCCCGCTTAGTCTAGTCTAGTCTAGTATCTAGTCGAATTTTATTCTAGAATCGAATAGAAAACTTTTGATACACTCTATGAAATTGAGGTATCATATGATATTTGATAATAGTGACATCATCCCAATTTCGATCGAAAAAAAAAGTAAAAAAAAGTCAAATAGTCCTCTTTGCAATAGATATATTCTAACTAAGAATGTAGTACAAGTAATTCCAGACTTCTCGTAGATGTAGAAAAATAGTATAAACAAAACAAGAGCCTTCTTATAATTTTTTTATTTCTTGATCATCCAAAACTGTCAAAGAATTATCAACAAAAATTTTGTTCTTGTTACGAACTTGATGTTGATAAATCCACGAATCTAGAAATTCATTTCGGACAATTGAACCTTCTCGAACTGTTTCTTTTTAAGAACTAAAAAGATTTGTGCCAAAATAACAGATGCAAAGAAGAACAAAAGACCTTGTACGCGCAATGGGTCTTGAAGTACTATTTCTGCATCTCCTTGACCAAATCCACCCACATTAGGATTACTTGTTAATGGTTGATCAAGTTTGATAGATTCACCCTCTGAAACAAGAAGTTCTGGTCCTGGAGGGATAACATCAACCACTTCACGTCCATCCGAGGCACCCACTATGGTTATTTCGTATCCACCCTTTTCTTTTCGAAAAATTTTCTTTACTATACCGGCTGCTGTAGCATTATAAACTGTATTATTACTCTTGCTTCCGTCAGGATAAATCTGGCCCCTCCCCCTGTTACCACCTACATATATCGGATATTTTAAGAAGTGAACATCTTTCTTAGTAGTAGGGTCCGGGGAAAGAATCGGAAAGGTGATTTCACTATATTTTTGCCCAGGAACAGGACCTATCACAATAATATTTTTTTTATTGGGGCGATAGCTCTGAAAAGAAAGATTGCCTATCTTTTCTTTCATCTCGGGAGAAATACGATCGGTCGGGGCTAATTCAAATCCCTCAGGTAAAATAAGAACAGCCCCCACATTCAAACCCCCCTTTTTGCCGTTAGCAAGAACCTGTTTTAGTTGCGTATCATAAGGAATTCGAACAACGGCTTCAAATACAGTATCAGGAAGAACCGCTTGTGGAACCTCAATATCCACGGGCTTATTAGCTAAATGGCAATTGGCGCATACAATACGCCCAGTTGCTTCTCGTGGATTTTCATAACCTTGCTGTGCAAAAATGGGATACGCATTTGAAATGGATGACCGAGTTATTATATATATCATGACCGATATGGAAATGGATCGAGTAATCTGTTCTTTTATCCAAGAAAAAGTATTTCTAGTTTGCATGGTCCAATCAATCGTTGATCCCGAAAATTTCTACAATAAATTGGGTAGGTTGCTAGTATAGTTCCCTATCCACGATTCTGCTATTTACCTTACTGAACTGAATTTACTGAAATAATATTACTAGAATGTGGGATAAACTCCCCGCCTTGGGTGGGTAGAAATAGAAGGAGTAAGTACGATTTTGAATGCTTTGATTATGTACGAAGTAAGAAACATTATAATTCTAAATTCTAATTGGATTAATATCCGTATATCGTTTTTCTTTTCAATCATTCATTGAATGATAAATCACTACAAGCGATGGGGATACACGATTTAAGTAACGGAAAATGCCATATTTTAAAATTGTATCTAGAATGACTGGAAAAGTGGAAACAAGACCAGATATAATTTGATCGTTATGCGCAAATCCAAAATCTTTGTAGATAGAGCCAATCATTAGTTCCCAACCGTGGGGTGAATGAAATCCGATACATAAATCGGTTAATAAAAGAATAGAAAAAGCTTTTATTGTGTCGCTTAAGTTATATAGGAATTCCTGAACCCAAGAGTTAAGAAGAATAAGTTCTTTATTTCCCAGAATAGAATACCCACTTAGAATAAGGAAACAGATTATATTTGTCGAGAAGTGCAAAATCATATGGATACAATCCTCATTGTGCATCTTGATCAATTGAATCATTTCATTGTGGATTCCTATACGAAGCTTTTGTAGATATGTTTCCGGGTATTCCTTTATCATTTCGTCCAACAAAAGGAGCTCCTCTAATTCGATGAATTTTTCTAGAAGACCCCTTTCTTGAATATCATTCAAAAAAGTTTCAGATTGATTAATATTCCACCAATTAGTAACCCAAGATTCCAGACTTTTTTGAAATGATAGAGAGATCCACCAGGGTAAAAATACTATAGATACAAGATATAGAAAGGGAATAAATGCTCTCTTTTTTTCCATTTTTTTTTCGTCTATAAATTGTTAACGAACCCGTCGCGCTCGTCGACTCTATGCGACCTAGTATTTCTACGAAACATGAGTTCTATTATTCTATTACAAAGTATCGAATCCATGAGTCTATTTTCTGTTTTTTTTTGTTCTAATTTGTTAATTAGTCCTTGAATCTTGAAAAAACACAAAATTTAGAATAAAGAATCCACTCTGAATTCGAATGAATAAACAAAAAAATCGTGTTTCCAGATATTGCAATTGGTCCATCCAATTCGAAGCAATTCCTTCCTTTTAATGAATACGTGGGACACCCACTTCAATTAATGAATATTATTTTGATTTCAAGACGAGAGAACTTACTTGACTACCAAAATATCAATAATATCAATCAAATCTTTGGAAAAATTTCACAAGTTACCCCTAGCACAAAATAACGAATTGAGGGTCTGAATGTGATGATCAAAAATGGGTAGCAAAACAAAACAAAATTCGAATAATAAAATTCTCGTTATAATTATAAGAAAGCCAATTGTTTGATCATTAAAGAGAACAAAAGAAAGAATAAAAATAAAACGAAAGATTGCTAAATAATATAAGAAAAATACAGGATTTTTTTGTATTGTATCTAACCTATCAATTCTAACTACTGGGCCTAAAGAAAGTTATTTATTTCGATTTGATATATGGAATGAGTCCATTATTATTTCTATTTTTTACTTTTTTTTTATTACTGTTACTGAATTGAATTGAGAATTGAGTTGAGTCGATTTCCATACGAATAAAAAACCCCTTTTTGCAGACAAATTTGTAAACAAAAAAAAATTCTCCTTTTGGTTTTTATGTATACCCGTATACGTCTGTTTTGACCCGAATGGGTGTTCTGATTTAATTTCCGTTATTTACCTTACTTAAGGTACGCCATATAAAAAAGGATTGTAGATTTTTTATTTTATTCCGAGCTGAGAAAGAAAGCATTCATTTCAAAATACTTCATTCAATTGGTACACGCAGGAAATAGGCCAATTCAGCAGCTTTTTGTTCAATTTCTCGTGGAGTAAAATTCTCATCAGTACGGGTCAAGGGAATGGCCCCCTGACCTCTGATTTCCAGATAAAGGACACGACGAGTATAAATACCCTCTTTAAGTTCTATTCTAATGGACTGAATATCTTTTATAAGAAATCGGAGGAAGATGCGACGATTTTTTCCAGGAAATCCCCAACGAAAAATACATACTATTCCTTCTTTTCTATCGAATCGATCATAACCACTACCTACATTCCAAGAAATTGTACACCACAAATAGGAGCTAATAAAGAGGCCTGCGACCCCATAGAAAGACATCACGATCCCTTGTGGAAAAAAAATAACTTGCTGGGGGGGGAATAAAGATATCAAATTCCTACCAAGATAGCTGGAAATTCCAACTAATAAGAATCCTAATGAACCTAAAAAAAGGATAAATGCCCAGCAGAAATTACTTATTTTTCTAGATCCCGTTATAAGCTCTATCCATATACGTTCTGATCGCCAATTCATAGTAGATCGGGTTGCATTTTATTTGAATTGAAAGAATATCCCAAATGAATTTGACTTTCCTTATTCTTTTTATTTCCGATGTAACTCTCATCAACTAGTACCATTCTGATGTGAATCTTTACTTTTAACTAGTTAGATCAAAAATAAAAAATCTACCCCTAATGTCATGTTTCCGCATGCACATGCATAAGGGCTCCTTCCTTTATGTTCGGAAGAAATCACGTGGTAGACCATTCTGCTAAATAGATATCTGTTTTATGATTCAAGTCTAAGTCTTGAAAAATTAGATTTGGCCCACAGGATCTAAACAATCTTGTTTTTTTGAACATGAAGGAATAAAGAAGCCATTGCAATTGCCGGAAATACTAGGCCTACTAGGGGCACAAAAATAGAGGGAAAGTTGATAGTTGTCATAGAATGGGTACCTCGATTTACTATATTGTACCTGTTTGTTATATTTTTTTTTGTTATTATGTTATTATATTAATAAATTAATTCGAATTCGAATTCTATATCTATAGAAGTAGAAGTAAGTAGAGTATATATAATAAGTGCAAGGAATGTAGAACTAAAAAAATAACCTTTCCACATATAATATATGATAATCGACTTTATTATTCTTCATTTTTTCTTCTTTCTTTTGCTTCTACTAATTCAATAAAAAAAATAGAGGGATTTTAAATAAGGAAAAAGTGGATTCCCGGAAAATCCCGAAAGAGGAAAAAATTGATTTATGAATTATATACATATGTCAAAATGGAAAAAGGGAACATGAAATTTTTTTTATTTGACAGATTTCGCAGAAGGAAAAAAAAAAGGTAAGAAGTCCTTCTTTTTTTTCCTTCTTATTGATAGGGGTTTCCTGATTAGTAATCGGAAATATAATGAATATATATTCTATATTCATTATATTTTTTTATTTTTTATATTCTACAAATAGGGCGTCGCCAGCTAAAAACTTCCATCCTTCTAGTTTTTACTTTGATTCCGATAAACCAAATACTTTGATTGAATTGACACAAATAATTGACCCTAATGCTTGGCTTGGGTTTTATTCAAAGGAAAAAAACCGTGCAGCTCAAGTAACTCACTTAGAGTGCTCTTTAAAAGATTACGTGGTAAGACTGGATCGAATAAACCCTTTTCGAATAAATTTTCGGTTGTTTGTGCACCTTCGGGTACTTCCTCCTTCAAAACTTCCTCAATTACTCTTTTACCCGCAAACGCAATTTCGGCGTCTGGTTCGGCAATAATAATATCCCCCAACATACCAAAACTGGCTGTCACACCACCACTAGTGGGCGATGCAAGAATTGATATATATAATAATTTTTTTTCGACCGATTTATAGTGATAGTCGTGCAAGGCAGAAGATATTTTAGCCATTTGCATTAAGCTCACGATGCCTTCTTGCATCCGTGCCCCTCCAGAAGCACATACTATAATAAGGGGTAGTGAATTTTTGGTAGCATATTCAATCAACCGGGTGATTTTTTCACCTACTACGGCTCCCATAGAACCCCCTATAAACCCAAAATCCATAACACCAATTGCTAAAGGAATACCGTTTAGTTCACCTATACCTGTTTGAATAGCTTCAGGTAACCCGGTCTCGTCTTGGTAAGAATCATAATAATCTATATAATTTCTATCCTCTTCTTCATCATCTTCGGGCTCAAAATAATCAGATTCTGCGAACTCTTCTTCATCAAATTCTTCTTCATCAAATTCTTCTTCATCAAATTCTTCTTCATCAAATTCTTCTTCATCAAATTCTTCTTCATCAAATTCTTCTTCATCAAATTCTTCTTCATCAAATTCTTCTTCATCAAATTCGGATTCAAAATCATTAGATTCCTTGGACTCTTCTTCCTTGGACTCTTCTTCCTTGGACTCTTCTTCCTTGGACTCTTCTTCCTTGGACTCTTCTTCCTTGGACTCTTCTTCCTTGGACTCTTCTTCCTTGGACTCTTCTTCCTTGGACTCTTCTTCCTTGGACTCTTCTTCCTTGGACTCTTCTTCCTTGGACTCTTCTTCCTTGGACTCTTCTTCCTTGGACTCTTCTTCCTTTTTCGAACCATCTCTCCGCTCGAATTCAGATTCGGATCCAAAATCACTATCTTTTTTATTAAGAGCCCCTCTCGACTCGTCCCAACCGAAGTCAAATTCGTATACAGAATTACTAACTTTTCTATTTAAAGCCTCTATAAACTCGTCCCAATCGAATTCAAATTCGGATTCAAAATCACTAGATTCTGCGGACTCTTCTTCCTTTTTCGAACCATCTCTCCGCTCGAATTCAGATTCGGATTCTAAATCATTAGATTCTGCGGACTCTTCTTCCTTTTTCGAACCATCTCTCCGCTCGAATTCAGATTCGGATTCTAAATCATTAGATTCTGCGGACTCTTCTTCCTTTTTCGAACCTTCCTTATCTTTTTCCGAAATTTCTTCTAACCCGGTCTCTTTGGGGGATAAATCCATATGGTCCCGATAACATCTCCCTTCCAATCCAGAAGAATCACTAGAATCCGCGTACTCTTCTTCCCTTTTTGATCCTTCCTTTTCTTTTTCGGAAATATCTTTCTTGACAGGATACGTAACATCCTCTGAATCCATAAAAATATAAGCAAGAGGGTCTTCCTCCTCTTTATATACGTTAATACCATCCATTGGGCGTGCTGAATCTCCAGAAGAATGATTATCAGGATCACGACCAGGTGGATTTTGACAGCATCCATCCCCCTCTTCATTTTCATTACCACCCCTTCGACCCAATAAATCTCCAGAAGAATCCTTATCCGGATCCAGAGCAGTTCGGGGTCGACAATCCTCATCCCAATCAATATGATCTTTTGAATCCTTCGGAAAATCAATCTGATCTCCGGAAGAATCTGCAGAAGAATCTCTATCAGGATCAAGGTCAGTTGGATTTTGAAAATACTCATCCGGATCCATATGATCTCTAGAATCCGGATCAATATGATCTCTAGAATCCTTCGCAAAATAAATATGATGAATAAGATCTTTTGAGTCTCTTCGGCCCGATAAATCTCCAGAAGAATCTTTATCAGGATCAAGATCAGTTGGATTTTGAAAATCCTCATCCGGATCAATATGATCTCTAGAATCACTCGCAAAATCAATATGATCTTTTGAATCATTCGGAAAATCAATCTGATCTCCGGAAGAATCTGCAGAAGAATCTCTATCAGGGTCAAGATCAGTTGGATTTTGAAAATCCTGATCCGGATCAATATGATCTCTAGAATCACTCGCAAAATCGATATGATCTTTTGAATGCTTTGAAAAATAATAAATCTGATCTCTGGAAAAATATTTTTTATGATTTTCAGCAATACCTTTTTTATTATTTTCAGCAATACCTTCAAAGGATTTGTGCATACCAAGTTTATAACGGCAAAAAGTTTTCGAAAGCTTGGAAAGAATCCTAAACCTCTCCCTTTCGCCAATTTCGTCAAGAATAAAGAAAAGATCAAGCTCATTTTTGTAAGATTCCTCCCAAAATTTGTAAATCCCAGAAACACTTTTTGGAATTTTCCTAAAAAAAGCAAGGTCAAGATAATCATAACTAATTTGTTTTTCACAAGAATCAGATAAAAGCGAAAATCCAATCCCCAGGCTGCCAGCTTCTTGACAAAATTTGAGGCAATCCATCTCGTGTTTGGGAAAAGATTCAAAAAATTCGGACAGATCAATCCCAAATTTGGAACAAAATTGTTCCAATCTGGGAAGATCCACCCGATTTTCGAAAAAAAGCTTATAAAATAAGGGAGAAATACTACAAATATTTCCGCAGGGCAGACGAAAATAGTAAATCTCAATCGCATTATTGCCCAAAAGTTTCTCATTAAATTCTGTCTCAAAAGCTTCGGAACACAATTCATCGTCTTTGAAATATGGTTCATAATCTTTGGAAAAAAATTTCCGAAAAGCATCTTCATCTGATTTATAATATTTAGAGAGTATCCAACAAATTTCGAAATAGAAAAGCCCACCTTTTTTGGCGCATTCCTCGAAAAAACCAGAATCCCTTGTATCATATTTCGCACACCCGAAAAAAATTTGGAAAGGGCTAATCTCCCCTTCGTGGAGTTCCTCGAAACAATCAGGTCTATCAATCCCGCATTTGAAACAATACTTATCATTTTCGCGATCTTCCCCCTTATCGGTATTATTTAGTATTTCAACGAATACAGAATTCTTACTATAATAACCCATAAATTCTTTTAAGAATTCTTTGTAGTTAATTTTTTCATAAAAAACTTCTTTATCAAATTCAATTGGATCCCTCGAAACCATGTCTTCATCCATGGGAATCCAAGTGCCTTCATCAATCAGAAGCGCTAGCCTATCCCCACTATTCATTCTTATATGAATTCCACAATTCTCGCAGATTCTCGCTGCATTTAAGGGGTCTTCTTTGTAGTGCAAACGATAACAATTGTCGCAGTGATACCACAAATGCGCAAATTTTCGCATGGGGTCCGTTTCCGTTATATTCTCTGTTCCATCAGTTTGCTCATTTACGTCCCGTTCCAGATCCCGCTTCTCCATATTATTTACCTCCTCTCCCGGGTTTTTAGTTAATATAATATTATCAATTCCCCTATTTTCGGGGATCCATCCAAGACTTTCTGTATCACTTATCCTGGTATCCTCCGCGCTAAAATTCTTTTCATCAAGAGAACCCGAATTTTCTGTTGCTTCATTAAGGAATTTATACTTGTGTCCTAAGTTCCTTTTTAATTCCAAGAAGGGTAACCGCCCTTTTTTTACAAAAGGTTGGTTTATCAAATTGAAAATAAAAGTCATAGTTATTAGAACCCCCTAATTTCTGTACTTTATATAAAAAATAGAAAGAAGATAAGAGATATTCTTTATATTTCTAAAGATTATAAAATGAAATATTAAAGCAATTTATTGAAAAGTAAATTGCGGGATATCCGTGTTATCTATGATATTTGTAAGAGTTGAATGCATAATTTAAAAATTTCCGATCAGATTATATGAGATGAGACCCACACGAACCGTTGTTGTATTTATTATCACGCATCCCATTTTATGACATTATAATTCATAGTAATCAATCAATGTAAAGATAAATAAAACTTTTAGAAAATTATTTTACTAAAAATCCTACTCTTAGTCGGTAATTTTTTCCATCTATTTGTTTGTATATTTATAAAAAAAAAAATTACCTTTGTCAAGTAGTCGGTAATTTTTTCCATGGTTAATTTTACCCTTAGGGCTATACGGACTCGAACCGATGACCTTTTCGGTAAAACGGATCAATCAAACGGATTATTATAAAAATGATTTAGTTTCAAGGACCCAACATGCATTTTTTTTTTGCATTGGGCTCTTTCATTAACTAATGTAAATATCAGCCAGTCCGCCATCTTTTTTCTATCAAGAAAAAATATGGTTCCATGTACTCTACTTCATTATTTACTTGACCTTTGGTTCATAAGCACTACCAAAGTGTTTCAAAGAAGAGTTTTATCTTGACGTAGGTGCGCCTTTGGCATCGATTATTTAAAATCTTAAATAGAGCCTCCGTCGTTCGGCTTAAAAAATCCAATATGAAAATTTGTACGCCTTAAAGTTCATAGGACGAAAAGAGATTTTTTGAGGCCCTTATGCTCATTATGCCTAGCATTGAATACCCTCGGAATCCACCATATCAAATCAAGATATGAAATTAATACAATACAATAATGGGGTCTATTTAGCGACTAAACGAGCACCTGAATCGAACCGAACTAGAACTAATTGTCAGGCTATTATTCTCTTGTTTTTTTTCTCAAAGTCATAGAGTAAGACATGGATTTAGCAAGCTTTTGATTGCACGGCGGACTTCCTTGAAAAACATTGGCGCTCGTGTAAACGAGCTACTCTACCAACTGCGCTATAGCCCTTGTGTTGTGCTACATATTTTTTTTTTTAGCATTCGGATAATTATTTGTCAAGATTTCTATTCCACGATTCAACATCATAGCTCTTCGGTCTGTTTGTTTGATTAATATTGCTTATAAACACTATTCCATTTATAATCCATCTATAGCGAGGGTTCCCTTTGTAATGATAAACGACCTACTTAACTCAGTGGTTAGAGTATTGCTTTCATACGGCAGGAGTCATTGGTTCAAATCCAATAGTAGGTAAAACTTATTATATACCGTCGACTCCGGTATCTAATAAGTTTTTATACTCACCCTCCGATTATTAAGACTATATATAATCGACTATATAAATTTATAATCTTATAATTCTGAATTTTTATATTTTCTATTTCTTTTTTTTTTTCGTTGAACCAGAATCCTATTTTTCTTTTTATTTGATTGAATCAACAAAATAAAATACAACGAAAAATAGGATATCTTCTCTATATAGATTCTATAGATAAAAAGTGTATAAACAAAACCTCTTTTGATTATTTGGACGCACCAACTAGTTACGAAATCGTATTGGTAGCCTCTACTCGTGTCTTAGCTCGTCTGAGAGCTAGATTTGCTTCAATTATTTGTCTCTTTCCTTCGGCTTTACTCAAGTTAGCTTCTGCTTTTTCAAGAGTTTGCTGGGCTTCTTGTGGATCAATGTCACTACCCCTCTCAGCCTCATTTACTAAAACAGTGATCTCATTATTGCCTATTCTAGCAAAACCGCCCATCAGAGCCATTGTTAACCATTGTTCGTTAAGGCGTATTCTCAAAATCCCTATATCTACAGCTGTGGCAATAGGAGCGTGGTTTGGTAATACGCCGATTTGGCCACTATTAGTAGGTAAAATTATTTCTTTTACTTCGGAATTATAAACAATTCGATTAGGAGTCAGTACACAAAGATTTAGGGTCATTTCTTCAATTTGCTCTCCATTTCTAAGTTCATAGCTTTCGCGGTAGCTTCATCGATGTTACCTACCAAATAAAAGGCCTGTTCAGGGAGACTATCTAATTCTCCGGAAAGGATCAATTGAAACCCTCTAATTGTTTCTGCTAGGCTAACATATTTTCCCGGGGAGCCCGTAAATACTTCTGCTACGAAAAAAGGTTGTGATAAAAAACGCTCAATTTTTCGTGCTCTTGCTACGGTTAAACGATCTTCTTCGGACAATTCGTCCAACCCAAGGATAGCTATAATGTCCTGAAGTTCTTTGTAACGTTGTAAGGTTTGCTTAACTCTTTGCGCCGTTTCATAATGTTCCTCGCCAACGATCCGAGGTTGGAGCATAGTTGACGTTGAATCTAAGGGATCCACTGCTGGATAGATACCTTTGGCGGCTAATCCTCTTGACAGTACGGTAGTGGCGTCTAAATGTGCAAATGTCGTGGCAGGAGCGGGATCGGTCAAATCGTCTGCAGGTACATAAACTGCTTGAATCGAAGTTATGGACCCTTCTTTTGTAGAAGTAATTCTTTCCTGTAATGAGCCCATTTCGGTACTAAGAGTAGGTTGATAGCCCACAGCAGAAGGCATTCTACCCAATAAGGCGGATACTTCAGATCCTGCTTGTACGAAACGGAAGATATTGTCGATAAATAGAAGTACGTCTTGTTCATTAACATCTCGGAAATATTCCGCCATAGTTAGGGCAGTCAATCCAACTCTCATACGTGCTCCCGGCGGTTCATTCATTTGACCGTAGACTAGAGCCACCTTTGATTCCGCAATATTTTGTTCATTGATAACTCCGGATTCTTTCATTTCCATGTAAAGATCATTTCCTTCACGAGTACGTTCACCTACTCCGCCAAATACGGATACGCCCCCATGAGCTTTTGCAATGTTGTTGATCAATTCCATAATGAGTACTGTTTTACCCACTCCAGCTCCCCCAAATAGTCCGATTTTTCCTCCACGTCGGTAGGGGGCTAAAAGGTCTACCACTTTAATTCCTGTTTCAAAAATAGATAATTTAGTATCTAACTGGGTAAAGGCGGGCGCAGATCTATGAATAGGAGATGTTGTGCGAGTATCTACGGGACCTAAATTATCAACAGTCTCTCCAAGTACGTTAAAAATTCGTCCGAGAGTTGCTCCACCGACTGGAACGCTTAAAGGAGCTCCTGTGTCAATAACTTCCATTCCTCGCGTTAGACCGTCTGTAGCACTCATAGCTACAGCCCTAACTCGATTATTTCCTAATAATTGTTGTACCTCACAGGTCACATTAATTGGTTGACTCACAGTATCTCGACCCTTAACTACCAGAGCATTGTAAATATTCGGCATCTTACCTGGAGGAAAAGCTACGTCCAGTACCGGACCAATAATTTGAGTGATACGCCCCAGCTTTTTTTTTTCAAGTGTGGAAACCCCAGGACCAGAAGTAGTGGGATTGTTTCTCATAATATATAGTTCATAATATATAGTTTTTTATAGTAACTATGTCGAAATTCTTTGCAAAAATGAAAATTATCGAATCCAAAATAAAATAAATGTCCGATA
>Ga0209796_10000721_pt1 | contig 17907 bp, 17 predicted proteins | sample AgamicOrSfrz_FD_187167 | JGI IMG/M metagenome (GOLD analysis project Ga0209796, IMG submission 187167) | Agave microbial communities from Guanajuato, Mexico - Or.Sf.rz (SPAdes) (version 2) | ecosystem: Host-associated > Plants > Phyllosphere > Phylloplane/Leaf | place: Guanajuato, Mexico...
GGTGATCGCCACAATCGCGTGTTTTTTACCTTTGGCGATACCGGCTTTGATCTCGGCGACCAGGTCTTCGCGGTTGAACTCCACTTCCGGCAGAACGATAAACTCACACCCGCCGGCAATGGCTGCGGCCAGGGTCAGATCGCCGCAGTAACGGCCCATCACTTCAACGATGGAGATACGCTGGTGCGAAGAGGAGGTGTCGCGCAGGCGGTCAATCGCTTCAACCACGGTTTGCAGCGCGGTGAAGTAGCCGATGGTGTAGTCGGTACCGGCAACGTCGTTATCAATGGTGCCCGGCAGACCGATGCACGGGAAGCCCATTTCGGTCAGGCGCTTCGCGCCCATGTAGGAGCCGTCGCCGCCGATAACGACCAGCGCGTCAATGCCGCGCTTTTTCATATTTTCGATAGCCACGGCACGGATATGCTCTTCGCGGAACTCCGGGAAGCGGGCAGAGCCGAGGAAGGTACCGCCGCGGTTGATCATGTCAGACACGCTGTAGCGGTCGAGCTGGATCATCCGGTCTTCATACAGGCCCAGGTAGCCGTCGTAGATACCTGCAACTTCCAGACCTTCTGTTAATGCTGCACGGACAACGCCGCGGATGGCGGCATTCATGCCTGGCGCATCACCGCCGCTTGTCAACACACCGATTTTTTTAATCATGACTACCTCTGAACTTAGGAATGCAAAATAAAATTCTGTGGCCCGAAGCAACTCCCACGGGGAGCGAACAACAATGCTGCAAATAGTATCTCAATCCACTACTGCTGAATTGATTCAGGTCAGGCGAAATGGGGGTATTTTATACACAACCGCACTGCCTGACCCACACTTAAAAAATGCGTTACGAAAGCCTCTGCGGGCTTATCGTCCTTGAGGAACAACTGAGCACGGATCCTGATGAATAATCACATCGGAGCCGGGGAAACGGCGCAAAATTGCCTGCTCTACCTGTTCGGCGACAAGATGCGCCTCAACCAGCGGCAGGTGATCGTCCATTTCCAGATGTATTTGAATAAAGCGGGTCGGCCCTGACTGCCGCGTGCGAAGATCGTGAGCGCCTCTGACGCCCGGCCAGGAAGTGACAATATCAACAATTTCCTGGCGCTCTCCATCGGGTAGCGCGCGATCCAACAGCGCCTGTACCGCCTCATACCCCATACGCAACGCACTGTACAAGATATAGCCGCCGATACCCAGCGCAAACAGCGCATCCGCCCGGTGCCAGCCATACCACGCCAGCCCAAGCGCGATGAGAATAGCGCCGTTCATCATAACATCAGACTGATAATGAAGCATATCCGCGCGCACCGCCTGGCTGTGTGTTTTGCGCACAACCCAGCGTTGAAAAGTGACCAGAATCACAGTGCTGATCAGCGCCACCAGCGTGACGGCAACGCCAATTCCCGCGGCCTGCAAAGGCTCCGGCTGCGCAAGATGCTGAATGCCGGTTAAAAAGAGGAACAGCGCGGAGCCGGAGATAAACATACTCTGCGCCAGCGCGGCTAACGACTCCGCTTTGCCGTGCCCGAACGTATGCTCCTCATCCGCCGGTTGCAGCGAATAGCGCACCACCAGCAGGTTGGTGAGCGACGCGGCGATATCCACCAGCGAATCGACCAGCGCCGCCAGAATACTGACCGAACCGGTGTGCCACCAGGCGAAAATTTTAATCACCAGCAGCAGCGACGCCATGATGGTTGCCGCCATTGCCGCCCGTGTCACCAGCCGTCCATAAGATGCTTTCATACACGCTCCTGCTTGTCGTTGGCGGAATTATAACGGATAGCAAAAGGAGCAATGGAGAAAATAGGGGCAGGAATTGCGGGCAAAAAAAACCCCCACATCATGTGGGGGAAGACAGGGATGGTGTCTATGGCAAGGAAAAACAGGGGTTGTTACCTGGTACTGCTACTACTCATTACCGTCAACGGGGAGCTTTTTTGCATCTGCGCAACGTTACGCAGCTTTGCCATCCGTTGTTGGTGCTTCTGGTTTAAAACCGCTTGCTGCTCCGGTGTTAGCAGGTGGTACATCTGGTTGCGGACTTTCGCCATCTCAACCTGGCGAGCGACCTGCTCCTGCGCCATTTTTTCTGCCTGAGCGCGTACAGCGGTTTCATCAAATTTATCTGCGGTGACAAGGCTGTGCATTGTCTCCATTTCGCTAACATTAACAGGTGGCTGGTCGTGCCGCGCCTGTGTCATCAGATCCCGCATCTGCTGGCGCTGATGTTCGGTCAGATTAATACCGTCGAACATATGGCTCTGAACACTGCGTTGTGCAATCCCCTCAGTGGGGTGCCAGTTATCGCCTGTTACGGCTTCAGCAGCCTGGCTAACAGCGCTTAATGTCAGCGTTGAGGCCATGACGGCAGCGGTAACGATGCGCATCATTTACTCCAGTAACCTATTTGTCTCACGAGTGAACGAAAATCAGTCTACGATTCAGGCTGCAAACATGCGTCAGGGGGTGTAAAACAACGTAAAGTCATGGATTAGCGACGCTTGATGACGTAATTTCTGCCTCGGAGGTATTTAAACAATGAATAAAATCCTTTTAGTAGATGATGACCGAGAGCTGACTTCCTTGTTAAAGGAACTTCTCGACATGGAAGGTTTTAACGTGCTCGTTGCCCATGACGGTGAACAAGCGCTCGACCTCCTTGATGACAGCATCGATTTGCTTTTGCTCGACGTGATGATGCCGAAGAAAAACGGCATTGATACCCTTAAAGAGCTTCGCCAGACACACCAGACACCGGTAATCATGCTTACAGCCCGCGGCAGCGAGCTGGATCGCGTTCTCGGCCTCGAGCTGGGCGCGGATGACTATCTCCCGAAACCCTTTAACGATCGTGAACTCGTGGCGCGTATTCGCGCGATTTTGCGCCGCTCCCACTGGAGCGAACAGCAGCAGAACAGCGACAGCGGTTCGCCGACGCTGGAGGTGGACGCGCTCAGCCTCAATCCTGGCCGCCAGGAAGCGAGCTTTGACGGCCAGTCGCTGGAGCTTACCGGCACCGAATTTACCCTGCTCTACCTGCTGGCTCAGCATTTAGGTCAGGTGGTGTCGCGTGAACACCTGAGCCAGGAAGTGCTGGGTAAACGTCTGACGCCGTTCGATCGCGCCATCGACATGCATATCTCCAACCTGCGCCGCAAACTGCCGGAGCGTAAAGATGGGCATCCGTGGTTTAAAACCCTGCGCGGCCGCGGTTATCTGATGGTCTCCGCTTCATGATAGGAAGTTTGACCGCCCGCATCTTCGCCATCTTCTGGTTAACCCTGGCGCTGGTGTTGATGCTGGTATTGATGGTGCCCAAGCTGGACTCCCGCCAGATGACGGAGCTGCTCGACAGCGAGCAGCGCCAGGGTCTGATGATTGAACAGCATGTGGAAGCGGAGCTGGCTAACGATCCGCCGAACGATCTGATGTGGTGGCGCAGGCTGTTTCGCGCCATCGACAAATGGGCGCCGCCCGGTCAACGCCTGCTGCTGGTGACCAGCGAAGGGCGCGTGATCGGCGCGGAGCGCAGCGAAATGCAGATCATCCGCAACTTTATCGGCCAGGCCGATAACTCCGATCATCCGCAGAAGAAAAAGTATGGCCGCGTCGAAATGGTTGGCCCCTTCTCCATTCGCGACGGGGAAGATAACTACCAGCTCTACCTGATTCGCCCCGCCAGCAACTCGCAATCTGACTTTATCAACCTGCTGTTCGACCGCCCGCTGCTGCTGCTGATCGTCACCATGCTGATCAGTTCACCACTGCTGCTATGGCTGGCGTGGAGCCTGGCAAAACCGGCGCGTAAGTTGAAAAACGCGGCGGATGAGGTGGCGCAAGGCAACCTGCGCCAGCATCCGGAGCTGGAAGCCGGGCCGCAGGAGTTTCTCGCCGCCGGGGCCAGTTTTAACCAGATGGTGAGCGCCCTGGAGCGCATGATGACCGCGCAGCAGCGTCTGCTGTCGGACATCTCTCACGAACTGCGCACGCCGCTGACGCGCCTGCAACTTGGCACCGCGCTATTGCGTCGCCGTAGCGGAGAGAGCAAAGAGCTGGAGCGCATTGAAACCGAGGCGCAGCGGCTGGACAGCATGATCAACGATCTGCTGGTGATGTCGCGCAACCAGCAGAAAAACGCGCTGGTCAGCGAAACGGTCAAAGCCAATCAGCTGTGGCATGAGGTGCTGGATAACGCCGCGTTCGAAGCCGAGCAGATGGGCAAATCCCTGACGGTCACCTTCCCGCCCGGGCCGTGGCCGCTGTATGGCAACCCCAACGCGCTGGAGAGCGCGCTGGAGAATATTGTCCGCAACGCGCTGCGCTACTCCCACACCAAAATCGAAGTGAGTTTTGCGGTGGATAAAGAGGGCATCACCATCAACGTCGATGATGACGGCCCAGGCGTCAGCGCAGAAGATCGCGAGCAGATTTTCCGCCCCTTCTACCGCACCGACGAAGCGCGCGATCGCGAATCGGGCGGCACCGGCCTTGGGCTGGCGATTGTCGAAACGGCGATCCAGCAGCATCGCGGCTGGGTAAAAGCGGACGACAGCCCGTTAGGCGGTTTACGCTTAACCCTCTGGCTGCCGCTCTATAGACGCGCCTGATAATGCGCCCTCTCCCACCGGAGGGGGCGTTTTTTTATCCGCGCAGCCGCCGGGCGTTATCCTCAACTTTGCCGCTCAGGCGTCGCTTCTGCATTGTGCGCGTCCAGCTTGCCGATAACCCTGCCGCCGCCAGCAGGCGCTGATACTGCTCATCATCAAACGGTTGATACCAGGCGATCGCTGCCGCCTCATGAACGCTGACCTCGCTCACTCTTGAGACAAGCTCTAACGGCGCGTCAGCGGCGACTTTACCTGCGGCAATCACCCGGTAGAGCCAGCCCACGCGGCCGCTCGCCTGCATCTGCGTGGCCATATCCTCAATGCCGAAGTGGTAGTTGAGCTTAAAGCAGGGCGAGCGCGGCTGCGTCACCTGAATCAGCGTCTCGCCCCAGCGAAAGATATCGCCGATAAAGACATTTTGTTCCGTCAGCCCGACGGTAGAGAGGTTTTCGCCGAAGGCGGGCGCGCAGAAAAGTGCGGCCTGTTGCGGGAAGGCTTGCGCCCAGTGCGTGTAGTGTTCACGCGGATAGTGGCACAGCGCGCGATCCGCTCCGCCGTGGTAGCTTTTCTCTGCCTGCTCATCACCGGCAAGGCCCAGCTCCGTCAGGGTCAGCTCTCCCTGCACCTGCAATTTGGCGATGGCGCTCGGTCGGCTGCCCTCATAATCCCTTATCTTGCCCCTGAAAACGTTAACCTGATGGCGCATCTTCCCTCCCGGAATTCCGTTGTTGGTCGCGTTATTAGAGCACACTTTTTTCTCACCCGAAGCGGCGAAAATGAGACATTCATGCGCGTGTCTGAGGCCATGCCGTGTTATCACTTACCTTGAGTTTTGAAACGCAATTTCATTAAACGAGGAGAGAGCGACGTGGCCACTACAGTTCCATTTTCCGGCGTCTGGTGCCCTTCCATCACGCCGATGGATCGTGAAGGGAGTATCGATCTGGCAGGCTTAGCGCAACACATTGCCCGCCTGAACGCGGCAAAAGTCGATGTTGTGCTGCTGATGGGCAGTATCGGGGAGTTTGCCTCGTTCTCGCTGGAGGAGCGCTTGATGCTTATCCGCGAAGCGCGGGAGATGACGCCGGGCACGCTGGTGGCAAACGTCTCCTCCCCCTGCTTTTCCGATGTGGTACGCATGGCGCGGGAGGCGCGTCGCGTCGGCTATGACGCGGTGATGGTGCTGCCGCCCTACTACTACGGGCAGACCAGCGGGCAGTTACTGCACTACTTCCGCGCTATCGGCCAGGCGGTTGAGGGCAAGTGGTTCGCCTATAACTTCCCGGCGCGCACCGGCTGCGATTTAACGCCGGAACTGGTCGCTACCCTTGCCGCCGAGTTTCCTGCTTTCGTCGGCATCAAAGATACGGTCGATTGCCAGTCCCACACGCGGAACATGATCCTCGCCACCCAGGCAGTGCGCCGAAATTTCGCGGTGTTGAGCGGCTATGACGAGTACTACATCCCGAACTTACTGGCAGGCGGCGCAGGGGTGATCTCCGGGTTGAATAACGTTATGCCGGAGCTGTTTGTGCAGGCGAGAGAAGCCTGGCGCACCGGCGATCTCGATGCCCTCAGCAAGGCGCAGCAGGAGATCGGCAAGTTTATGGCGATCTATGCCATTGGGGATGATTTCGTCACCACCATCAAAACCGTGGTGTCACGCAAATTTGGCTACTCGACGCCCGTCTCGCGCAACATCGGCGGCACGCTCAGCGACGCGCAGTGCGCCATTGTCGACCAGCTGTTTAATATCACCTCGCGAAGGTAAACCGCGGGCAATAAAAAACCCCCGACGGCGAAGCCGGACGGGGGTTGACCTCACGCAAGCGTGGGGGTGTGTGCGAACTTATTTTTTAGCGGCGAAACGCGCTGCTGCTTCGTCCCAGTTCACCACGTTCCAGAACTCTTTGATGTAGTCCGGGCGGCGGTTCTGGAATTTCAGGTAGTAAGCGTGTTCCCACACATCCAGGCCGATGATCGGGAAGCCGGATGCGCCAGAGATCGCTTCACCCATCAGCGGGGAGTCCTGGTTTGCGGTAGAGACTACAGCCAGTTTGTCGCCTTTCAGCACCAGCCATGCCCAGCCGGAACCGAAGCGGGTTGCTGCTGCTTTTTCAAATTCAGCTTTGAAGTTGTCCACGGAACCGAAATCGCGCTCGATAGCCGCTTTCAGATCGCCCTGCAAGGTAGTGCCGACTTTCAGGCCTTTCCAGAACAGGCTGTGGTTAGCGTGGCCGCCCGCGTTGTTACGCAGTACGTTTTCTTGTCGGTCGGCAGCTGGTCCAGCTTGGTGATCAGCTCTTCAACCGGCAGGCTTGCGAACTCCGGCAGGTTTTCCAGCGCGGCGTTAGCGTTGTTTACGTAGGTCTGGTGATGTTTAGTGTGATGGATTTCCATCGTCTGCTTGTCGAAATGAGGCTCAAGGGCATCATACGCATACGGCAGAGCGGGCAGTGTATAGCTCATTTTCATCTCCATTTTTAGTCTGGCGGCTTAATTGTTAACGCCGCGTAAGCAGTTGGATCATTATAGTTAATTACGTGATATTGAAAATGTTTATCAATGCCGTAGTTTCTATAAGGTTATCTATTTTAGTTATGTTCTTGAAATTGTGAAGCTGCTCATTCCCATCATGCCCTGATTGCCAGCGCCAGGCGCAGCGCGGCAATCGTCTCAAGGTTAAATCGTTTACTGATTTTTACACTCTGCGAGTCGGCGACCTCTGTCCCGGCCATAAAAACAAAAGGAGTGCACAATGAGTAACGCGATTACGATGGGTATTTTGTGGCATTTGATAGGCGCGGCCAGTGCTGCCTGTTTCTATGCCCCGTTCAAAAAGGTCAAACAGTGGTCATGGGAGACGATGTGGTCGATAGGCGGCCTTGTCTCCTGGATAGTCCTCCCCTGGAGCATCAGCGCGCTGTTACTGCCCGATTTCTGGGCCTATTTCAGCTCGTTTAACGCCTCCACCCTGCTGCCGGTGTTTCTCTTTGGCGCGATGTGGGGCGTCGGCAATATCAATTACGGTTTAACGATGCGCTATCTCGGCATGTCGATGGGCATCGGTATCGCTATCGGCATCACGCTGATTGTCGGCACCATGATGACACCGGTGCTCAACGGCACTTTCGGCGTGCTGATCCATACCGATGGTGGCCGGATGACGCTGCTTGGCGTGCTGGTTGCCCTGATTGGCGTCGGCATTGTGACGCGCGCCGGGCAGTTGAAAGAGCGCAAAATGGGCATCAAAGCCGAAGAGTTCAACCTGAAAAAAGGGCTGGCGCTGGCGGTCATGTGCGGCATCTTCTCAGCCGGGATGTCCTTTGCGATGAACGCCGCCAAACCGATGCACGATGCTGCCGCCGCGCTGGGCATTGATCCGCTCTATACCGCGCTGCCAAGTTATGTAGTGATCATGGGCGGTGGCGCGCTGGTTAACCTTGGCTTCTGTATCATCCGGCTGGTAAAAGTGAAGAACTTATCGGTCAAAGCGGACTTCTCGCTGGCAACGCCGTTGATTATCAACAATCTTCTGCTCTCCGCCCTTGGCGGCCTGATGTGGTATCTGCAATTCTTCTTCTACGCCTGGGGCCACGCCCGCATTCCGGCGCAGTATGATTACATCAGCTGGATGCTGCACATGAGTTTCTACGTGCTGTGCGGCGGCATTGTCGGGCTGGTGCTGAAGGAGTGGAAAAACGCCGGACGCCAGCCGGTCAGCGTGCTGAGCCTCGGCTGCGTGGTGATTATTATCGCGGCCAATATTGTCGGCCTCGGTATGGCGAGCTAATCAGGCGGCGGCGCGACTGCGATGACGCCACTGTCCTGGCGTCATCCCCACTTCGCGGCTAAAGACCACCGAAAAGTAGTTACTGTCCTCGAAACCGCACTGCATAGCGATTTCGCCAATCATCTGCTCCGAGTGCTGGAGCAGATATTGCGCGTGGCAGATGCGCAGCTGGCGCAGATAGTGGTTGATGGTCATGCCGGTCTGGGAGCGAAACTGCTGGCGCAGGGCGCGCTCGCTGCACTGCTCCTGCTCGCAGAACTGCTCAAGCACAAAGCTGCGATTCAGGCTGCCGGAAAGGGCGGTGATGAGCTTATCAAGCAGCGCTTCGCTGTGGGTGGCGGCAAGGTTATCGGCGGCGAAACGGTGGCGTTTTAAGGTCATCACCAGCTGGGCAAAGAGCGTTTCCGCCATTCCATTCGCCAGCGGATCGCTCTTATTGCTCTCATGCTCCAGCTGGGCGATCACCTGGCGGGCCTGCGTCATGCCGCTGCTGCCGATGCGCCAGTGCGGGCTCCACGCTCCGCCGCTAAAGCCCGGGATCAGCCCCGCCCAGTCCAGATTGAGCGTCAGCCGCTCCGGGCAGTAGATGATGTTCTGCAACACCAGATCGTTAACCGAGGCGTAAGAGTGGCAATCCTCGGCGCGAATATAGAAGAGATCGCCGCGCGTAATGCGGTACGGGCGGTTGTTGAGCACATGCAGGCCATTGCCGCGCCACACCATCACCAGCTCATTAAACTCGTGAGTGTGTTCGGCAAACACATGTTGCGGGTAGCGATCCGCCACCGCCACCGCCTGACCGGCGCGCGGAAAAAAGTCGTCCCGACGAAGAATAAGCTGGCCTGTCACATCATCACCTCTGCGTGCACTAACCTGACATTATTAGCCAAAGCGCAGCCAAAAATCGGTGATTCTCTTCTCGTTACTGAAGCAGCGTATCGCGCCCCTGGCGGATCTCGCGCGGGGACCAGCTAAACTCGCGGCGAAACAGGGTCGAAAAGTGGTTACTGTCGCCAAACCCGCAGCGAAAAGCGATATCCGTTACGCTCTCATCGCTGTGGCGCAGCATATGGCGGGCTTTGATCAGCCGCAGGCGGTTGAGATAGCGCTGCGGCGTCATGCCGGTGGTCTGTTTAAGCTGGCGATGCAGCGTGCGCAAGGAGAGCGTGAAGCGTTCGGCAAGCGACGCCCAGCAGATATCCTCCGCAAAGTGATCCTCCAGCCACAGCAGCAATTGGTTAAGGCGCGCGTCGCTGTTGCCCATCTCCGCCTGCTGGCTGCTACGGCGCAGCAGTACCAGCAGCTGCATAAAGAGCATCTCGCGGTTGGCAATATCGTGGGTTTCCAGCTCCGCGCCCTGCGCCTCCATTTGGTTGATAATGCCGCGCACCTGCCCCAGCGTCTGCTGGCTCACCCGCCAGTGCGACGGGTAATGCCCCTCCTGCTCCTGCGGTAACAGTTGATTTAACCCGGCAAGGAACTGGAAAGCATCCGGCGAGCGGTAGAGCACGTTGGTCAGGCAGAGATTATCCGTATGTTCATAGAGATGGCGGTCGTGATCGCGCACAAAGCAGACCGTGCCGCCGCTGATGGTGTAAGGCTGACCGTTAAAGACATGAATGCCAGAGCCATGCTCAACAATCACAATTTCATGAAAATCATGATGATGCTCAGGGAAAGCCGCCTGCGGCAGCCGCGGCTCAATGGCAACCGGTGATTTACCTGGCGGAAAGAAATCGACGCTATGCAGTATGGTCATGATCGCCCCAGCAAATGAGAAACAGTCTCAAAATAGTAATTAAGGGCGGCCAACCTCACCTTTAATTTTCGACGCCATTTCACGCATAAGCTGCCTGTTTTTCAAGAAACGCCCGGAAAGATCGGGAAATGTGGCGAGAGTCACAATGGCGTAAGACCCCGCCATCACTGGAATATGTGAACTCTCTCACGTTCATCTTTGCTTTCTTGCCAGCGCCCCTTCGCCGCTGTCAGTAGCAAGAAGGTAGACCCCACGCCCCCTTTTTTAGACTGTCCGCAATGACTCTTTGAAGGACCTCATCATGACTTTTCGCCACTGCGTCGCAGTTGATTTAGGTGCCTCCAGCGGACGGGTAATGCTGGCGCGTTACGATCGCCAGAGCCGGGCGCTGACGCTTCAGGAAATTCACCGCTTTGTTAACTGTTTACAGAAAGTCGACGGCTTCGACTGCTGGGATATAGACCGCCTGGAAGCTGAGATTCGCACCGGGCTGCAAAAGGTGTGTGAATCCGGCGTGCAGCCTGACAGCATTGGCATTGATACCTGGGGCGTCGATTATGTGCTGATTAACCGCGCGGGCGAACGCGTCGGCCTGCCGATCGCTTACCGCGATAGCCGCACCGACGGCATTATGCAGCGCGCTTTCCAGCAGCCGGGCAAAGCCGATATCTATCGCCGCAGCGGCATTCAGTTTCTCCCGTTCAATACCCTCTACCAGCTGCGCGCACTGGCGGAGCAGCAGCCGCAAACCGTAGAGCAGGTGGAGCACGCCCTGCTGATCCCGGACTACTTCAGCTTCCGTCTGACCGGGCAGCACAACTGGGAGTACACCAACGCCACCACCACGCAGCTGGTCAATATCAACACCGACAACTGGGACACGACGCTGCTCGACTGGGCTGGCGTGCCCGCGAGCTGGTTCGGTACACCGACCCATCCGGGGAATGTGATTGGCGACTGGATCTGCCCGCAGGGCAACGCCATTCCAGTGGTCGCCGTTGCCAGCCACGATACCGCCAGCGCAGTGATCGCCTCGCCGCTGGCCGATAACGATGCGGCGTATCTCTCTTCCGGCACCTGGTCATTGATGGGCTTTGAGAGCAAAACGCCCTACACCAGCGATGCCGCGCTCGCCGCCAATATCACCAATGAGGGCGGTGCCGAGGGGCGCTACCGGGTGCTGAAAAACATCATGGGCTTATGGCTGTTACAGCGGGTGCTGAAAGAGCAGAACATCAGCGACCTGCCCGCGCTTATCGCCCTCACTGAGCAGATCGCGGTCTGCCGCTTCATCATCAACCCGAACGATGAGCGCTTTATCAACCCGGAGAATATGAGCGCCGAGATCCAGGCCGCCTGCCGCGACGCGGATCAGCCGGTGCCGCAGAGCGCTGCCGAGTTGGCGCGCTGCATCTTCGACAGCCTCGCCCTGCTCTATGCCGATGTGCTGAGCGAGCTGGCGACCCTGCGCGGCAAGCCCTTTACCCGCCTGCACATTGTCGGCGGCGGTTGCCAAAACCAGTTGTTAAACCAGCTTTGCGCCGACGCCTGCGGTTTGCCGGTGGTCGCCGGGCCGGTTGAAGCCTCAACGCTCGGCAATATTGGCGTACAGCTAATGACGCTCGATGAGCTGGCCAACGTCGATCAGTTCCGTCAGGTGGTGGCGGCTAACCACCCCCTGCTCACCTTCACCCCCGATTCTGATAATGAAATCGCCCGCTATGTCGCGCGTTTTCAGCAAAAACGACAGACAAAGGAGCTTTGCGCATGACCACTCAACTTGAACAGGCCTGGGAGATTGCCAGAGAGCGTTTTGCCGCAGTCGGCATTGATGCCGAGGAGGCGCTGCGCCAGCTCGATCACCTGCCGGTCTCGATGCACTGCTGGCAGGGCGACGATGTGGCCGGGTTCGAAAATCCGGAAGGCAGCCTGACCGGCGGTATTCAGGCCACCGGCAACTATCCGGGTAAAGCGCGCAACGCCGCCGAATTACGCGCCGATCTTGAGCAGGCGCTGAGCCTGATCCCCGGCCCTAAGCGCCTTAATCTGCACGCCATTTATCATGAAGCCGATGCGCCCGTGGCGCGCAACGAGATCAAACCGGAGCACTTTAAAAACTGGGTCGAGTGGGCGAAAGCCAACAAACTGGGGCTCGATTTTAACCCCTCCTGCTTTTCGCACCCGCTCAGCGCCGACGGTTTTACCCTCTCGCATGCCAATGATGAGGTGCGCCAGTTCTGGATCGATCACGTGAAGGCCAGCCGCCGCATCTCCGCCTCGTTTGGCGAGCAGCTCGGCACGCCGTCGGTGATGAATATCTGGGTGCCGGACGGCATGAAGGATGTCACCGTTGATCGCCTGGCCCCGCGCCAGCGTCTGCTTGCCGCGCTGGATGAGGCGATGAGCGAGAAACTGAACCCGGCGCACCATATCGATGCCGTGGAGAGTAAGTTGTTCGGCATCGGTGCCGAGAGCTACACCGTCGGCTCGAATGAGTTCTATATGGGGTACGCCACCAGCCGCCAGACCGCGCTCTGCCTGGATGCGGGCCACTTCCACCCGACGGAGGTGATCTCCGACAAAATCTCCGCCGCCATGCTCTATGTGCCGCGCCTGCTGCTGCACGTCAGCCGCCCGGTGCGCTGGGACAGCGATCACGTGGTGCTGCTGGATGACGAAACCCAGGCCATCGCCAGCGAGATCATTCGCCACCAGCTGTTTGACCGCGTGCATATCGGCCTCGACTTCTTTGACGCCTCTATCAACCGTATCGCCGCGTGGGTGATTGGCACCCGCAATATGAAAAAAGCGCTGCTGCGCGCCCTGCTTGAGCCGGTTGAACAGCTGCGCCAGCTGGAAGCCGATGGCGATTACACCGCGCGCCTTGCGCTGCTCGAAGAGCAGAAATCCCTGCCGTGGCAGGCGGTGTGGGAGATCTATTGCCAGCGCCACGACACCCCCGCCGGCAGCCAGTGGCTCGAGAGCGTGCGGGCGTATGAGCAAGCGGTATTACGCCAGCGCCAGTGAAGCAGTGCCGGATGGCGGATTACAGAGAAACCGATTCACGTAGGCCGGATAAGCGCAGCGCCATCCGGCAACAGAACCAACAGGAACTCCATACATGCAGACCATTATTAACGCCTGGTTCGTCCAGGGGATGATCAAAGCGACGACCGACGCCTGGCTGAAGGGCTGGGACGAGCGCAACGGCGGCAACCTGACCCTGCGTCTCGACGATGCGGATATTGCGCCGTATGAAGCAGATTTCCACCCGCAGCCGCGCTACATTCCCCTCAGCCAGCCGATGCCGCTGCTCGCCAACACGCCCTTTATCGTCACCGGCTCCGGCAAATTTTTCCGCAACGTGCAGCTCGATCCAACGGCCAACCTCGGCGTGGTCAAAGTCGACAGCGACGGCGCCGGTTACCACATCCTGTGGGGGCTGACTAACGAAGCGGTACCCACCTCCGAGCTACCGGCGCACTTCTTGTCCCACTGCGAGCGCATCCAGGCGACCGGCGGCAAGGATCGGGTGATCATGCACTGCCACGCCACCAATCTTATCGCCCTGACCTACGTGCTGGAAAACAGCTCGGATCTGATTACCCGCAAGCTGTGGGAAGGGAGCACCGAGTGTCTGGTGGTCTTCCCGGACGGCGTCGGCATTCTGCCGTGGATGGTGCCGGGCACCGATGAAATCGGCCGCGCCACCGCCAACGACATGCAGAAACATTCGCTGGTGCTGTGGCCGTTCCACGGCGTTTTCGGCAGCGGCCCGACGCTGGATGAAGCTTTTGGCCTGATCGACACCGCGGAAAAATCCGCCGAGGTGTTAGTCAAAGTCTATTCGATGGGCGGTATGAAACAGACCATCACCCGTGAAGAACTGATCGCACTGGGCAAACGCTTCGGCGTCAATCCGCTGCAATCGGCGTTAGACCTGTACCACTAAAAAAACGCGCCCCGCTCACGCAGACGGGGCGAACTCTGTTCACCTGCAAAAAACCACTCCCTGGTGATTTCGGCAACATGAAAGCGGACGGGAGTGTCATCCGTGGAGTACGAGCAATGAAAACAAAAGCAAGCTTGATCCTCACCGTTGTCATGATGGCGTTATCCGGTTCCGCCATCGCCGAAGTAAAAATCGCCCTGGTGGCGAAATCGTTAGGGAATGGTTTTTTTGAAGCCGCCAACACCGGCGCGCAGGAAGCAGCGAAAGAGTTAGGCGACGTTAAAGTGATCTACACCGGGCCGACCACCACCACGGCGGAAGCGCAGATCGAAGTGCTGAACGGCTTGATCGCCCAGGGGGTGGATGCGATCGCCATCTCCGCCAACGATCCGGACGCGGTAGTGCCAGTGCTGAAAAAAGCGATGCAGCGCGGTATCAAAGTGGTGTCATGGGACTCCGGCGTGGCGAAAGCCGGGCGGCAGATCCACCTTAACCCCTCCAACAACGCGCTGATTGGCGAAACCAACGTCAAGCTTGCCGCCGATGCGCTGAAAGCGCTGAATGTTGAGAAGGGCGATGTCGCCATTCTGAGCGCCACGCCAACCTCGACCAACCAGAATATCTGGATTGCGGAGATGAAAAAGGTGCTGCCGAAGTACCCCTCCGTCAATCTGGTCACCGTCGCCTATGGCGACGATCTCTCCGATAAAAGCTACCGCGAAGCGGTCGGTTTGCTGAAGTCCTACCCGGATCTGAAAGTGATTGTCTCCCCCTCCTCCGTCGGCATTGTCGCCGCCGCGCAGGCGGTGAAGGATCAGGGCAAAATCGGCAAAGTCTACGTTACCGGTCTCGGCTTGCCCTCTGAAATGGCGGGCGCCATCAAATCCGGCGCCAGTAAAAGTTTTGCCATCTGGAACCCGATCGATCTCGGCTATGCCGCCACCTATTTAGCGAACGATCTGGTGAAAGGGACGGCGACGAAAACGGAAGCCAGCATGGGCCGCTTAGGGAAAGTGACGCTGGATGCCGACGGCAATGGCGCGATGGCGCAACCCTTCGTCTACGATGCCAGCAACATTGATAAGTTCTCAAAGATGTTCTGACCCTTTCCCCTCTCGGACGGGAGGGGGTAAAAACCGGAGAGTTATCATGACGGCATCCACCCCACTGCTGTCGCTTAAGGGCATCAGCAAGCGCTTTCCCGGCGTGCGCGCACTTGAGAACGTACAGCTTGATCTCTGGCCTGGGCACGTAACCGCCCTGATTGGCGAGAACGGCGCGGGCAAATCGACACTGGTCAAAGTGATGACCGGCATTTATCAGCCCGATGAGGGCGAGATCCTCTATAAAGCGATCCCCATCTCTCTGCCGACACCCGATGCGGCGCACAGAGTGGGCATTACCGCCATTCACCAGGAGACGGTGCTGTTCGATGAGCTGTCGGTCACCGAAAATATTTTTGTTGGCCACTACCTCTATAAAGGGCTGCTGAAAAAGCTCGACTGGCCCGCCATGCACCAGCAGGCACGGGCACTCCTCGCCCGGCTGGAGGTGCAGATCGATCCGCGCGCGACGCTTAAAACCCTCAGCATTGCCCAGCGTCATATGGTGGCGATTGCCCGCGCCCTCGCCTTTGACGCGCAGGTGGTGATCCTCGACGAGCCGACCGCCGCCCTCTCGCAGCACGAGATCCTCGAGTTCTACCACATCGTTGAGCGCCTGAAGCAGGAGGGGAAAGCGATCCTTTTTATCTCGCACAAGTTCGATGAGATTTTCGAACTGGCGGATCACTACACCATTTTGCGCGACGGCGTCTTTATCGAATCCGGTGCTATCAACGAGATTACCGAAGCGCGGATGGTGACGCTGATGGTCGGGCGCGCGATTAGCCAGAGCTGGCCAAAAATCGCCTGCGAACCGGGCGAGGTGGTGCTGGAGGTAAACGATCTCTGCCATGCCACCGAGTTTGCCCATATCAACTTCAGCCTGCGCAAAGGGGAGATCCTCGGCTTTTATGGCCTGGTGGGTGCCGGACGTACCGAGCTGATGCAGGCGCTCTGCGGCGTAACGCGTCCCGCTTCTGGTGACATTATCCTTAACGGAAAAGCGGTGCAGTTCCGCCAGCCGGCGGATGCGATCCAGGCCGGGATTGTCTGCGTGCCGGAAGAGCGGCAGCAGCAGGGGGCGATCACCGCCCTGTCGATTGCCCAGAACATCAGCCTGCCGCAGCTGAGCACGCTCAACGCCAACGGGGTGCTGAACGACGCCAAAGAGTGGGCGCTGGCGGAGGAGTACGCCCGCCGCTTGCAGGTTAAAGCCGTTAGCTGGAAGCAGGCGGTTGAGACGCTCTCCGGCGGCAATCAGCAGAAGGTGGTGATCGGGAAGTGGCTCGCCACCCAGCCGCAGGTGATTATTCTCGATGAGCCGACCAAAGGGATCGATATCGGCTCGAAAGCGGCGGTGCACCAGTTTATGTCCGAGCTGGTGGCGCAGGGGCTGGCAGTGATTATGGTCTCCTCCGAACTGCCGGAAGTGATGGGCATGGCGGATCGGGTGATCGTCATGCATGAAGGATTGATGGTCGCGCACTACCGGGCCGGAGAAGCGTCGGCAGAAACCATTGTCAGCGCCGCTAGCGGTGCCGGGCAGGAGGCCGCATGATGAACACACTGCTGAAACATCGTGAAACGTTGCTCGGCGGGGTGATTGTGCTGCTGATGCTGGCAATTGGCAGCCGCGTACCCGCCTTTATCAGCCCCGGCAACCTGGTAGAGATGTTCAACGATACGGCCATCCTGATCATTCTTGCCCTCGGGCAGATGATGGTGCTGCTGACCAAAGGGATCGATCTGTCGATGGCGGCGAACCTGGCGCTCACCGGCATGATTGTTGCGCTGATTAACTTCCATCACCCGGATGTGCCGGTGTGGGCGTTGCTGCTGCTGGCAACAGCGCTCGGGCTGGTGATGGGGATTATCAACGGCCTGCTGGTGTGGAAACTGGGTATTCCGGCGATTGTGGTGACGCTCGGCACCATGAGCATCTACCGCGGCATTATCTTTCTCCTCTCCGGCGGCGGCTGGGTGAACGCCAACCAGATGAGCGCCGATTTCCTTGCCGTACCGCGCAGCGGGCTGTTGGGGCTACCGGTGCTGAGCTGGTGCGCCATCGCCGCGCTGCTGCTGGTGGGCTACTTCCTGCGCTACAGCCGCAGCGGACGGGCGCTCTATACCGCAGGCGGCAACGCCACGGCGGCCTACTACACCGGTATCAACGCCGGCAAGATGCAGTTTGTCAGCTTCTGCCTTTCAGGCGCGCTGGCCGGGTTCTGCGGCTACTTGTGGATCTCGCGCTTCGCCGTCGCCTATGTCGATGTCGCCAACGGCTTTGAGCTACAAGTCGTGGCCGCCTGCGTGATTGGTGGCATCAGCACCATGGGCGGCAGCGGGCGCGTGCTCGGCTGTCTGTTTGGCGCGCTGTTCCTTGGCGTTATCAACAATGCCCTGCCGGTGATTGGCGTCTCGCCCTTCTGGCAAATGGCGATCTCCGGCACGGTGATCGTGATTGCGGTGCTGCTCAACGAGCGCGGCAATAAGCGCAAAGGGCGGCTGATCCTGCGCGATGCGGCGCTGGCCCGGCAGAAACAGGCGGTGAAATCATGAGCAAAATCCTCACTTCTGAAGCGGTAAAAAGCACGGCTGCGCCGACGCCACTCTTGCGCCGTCTGCTCTGCTGGGAGGGGTTTTTACTGGCGGTGACGCTGGCAGTATTTGTGGTCAACGCCCTC
>Ga0209796_10000722_pt1 | contig 17895 bp, 16 predicted proteins | sample AgamicOrSfrz_FD_187167 | JGI IMG/M metagenome (GOLD analysis project Ga0209796, IMG submission 187167) | Agave microbial communities from Guanajuato, Mexico - Or.Sf.rz (SPAdes) (version 2) | ecosystem: Host-associated > Plants > Phyllosphere > Phylloplane/Leaf | place: Guanajuato, Mexico...
CACTGTAAAGTGTTAAATAGGTTTATTTAGAGCATTCACCAGAAAAACTATCTTACTCCGCATAAGATAGTTTTTTCTGTTTTCAGCTTGTATATCATATACAAGCGTAGTTAACATAATGGATTTTATCGGCACAAAAAAGCCTTATATTAATACACAAGGCTTTTTTGTCATTTATCGTTTTCATTATCTTAACCGATTGTTCATACGCAACAGCAAAAAAAGTCTATGTCTTGCTGCTGTTTTCCTTCTATGTTAATCACCTTTTGTAATATATAGAAGCTCTTATAACTACAGATTTCTATCTAATAACATCCCCAGTTGTTCTGCTACAACTTCAGGTGGATCAGGAATTCCTTTCATGAAGTAGGTTTCCACTACTCCTACGATAGCTGAGCCAAAGAAGGTAAGAATCATGGCTTCACTGAAGCCTTGATTTTTACCTTCAGTGATATCTACGTCATTCTTTAATTCTTCGATGACAAATTCTAAGAAATGTTTGCGAAAAGCAAAAGCTCCTTTCCCTGTTAACATCGTCGAAAAGAATAAATAATGGCTTTCAAAGTATTCGAACCAAATAATATTGGCTTCTTTAAAGCTTAGTTCAGATACTGATTCACACAATTTTCTAAGCTTATGAATATGTTCTTCAATCATTTTATCTAATAAATCAAACTTATCTAGGTAATGAAGATAGAACGTTCTGTTCCCTACATTCGCTCCATCACAAATATCTTTTACCGTAATTTTATCAAAATCTTTTTCTGACATGAGTTCCATAAAAGCGTTTTTTATAGCTTCTTGAGATTTAAGTATCCTTCTATCGACTTTAGCCATTGTCATTGTCACCAAACTTTCTTGAAAAATAATGCACAATTACAATTCATTCGTGCATTAATGCATGAATCTATCGAAATTGACGTTTGAAAACATCTTGTTTTCCTTTTATATTATATACATAGAATAAATAATACATCAATATGCATTATTTCTTCTTCGTGTTATTAAACTACCTACAGCATAATAAAAGAAGAAATCTCAATGAAAGAAGGGATAGAAATTTCAAAATGAAGGGCTTATCCATCGTACTTTCTGTGTAGGTTGATTAAAAAAACATGTTTGTCATTATGGTGACTAAAAATTTAGTTTCTAAGTAAAAAGAGATGTGATCAAAAAAGTAATACTTTTTTCAATGTATAGGCTGTGAGGTAGGAACTAAATTTATGATAAAAGGAGAAAAAACATGAAAAAATCAGTAACGTTTAAAAATGGTTATTTAAATATGGCAGGGAATCTTTATTTACCAGAGGGATTTGACGAAAGTAAAAAATATTCTGGGATTGTTGTTGTACATCCTGGTGGAGGAGTAAAAGAACAGACTGCAGGGGTATATGCACAAAATCTTTCTGACAATGGTTTTGTTGCGTTAGCATTTGACGCGTCTTGTCAGGGAGAGAGCGAGGGAGAACCACGTTTGCTAGAAGACCCGTATGCCCGAGTGGAAGATGTGCGTTGCGCAGTAGATTATTTGACGACTCTTCCGTATGTTGATCAAGAAAAGATTGGAGCACTTGGTATTTGTGCGGGTGGCGGTTATGTTGTAGCTGCAGCTCCAACGGAACGTCGCATCAAAGCAGTAGCGACTGTGAGTGCAGTGGATCTCGGTGCTATGTTCCGAGGAGAAGCGAGCGTTGAAACACAATTACAAACACTTGAGGCAGTTGCGAAGCAGCGTACTGCAGAAGCAAATGGAACAGAAGTGAATCTACAAACTTGGGCGCCTGATACGCTGGAAGAAATTGATGAAAATACACCTGTGCTTATGCGTGAAGCTTATGACTACTATAGAACACCTAGAGCACAGCATCCTAATTCTACGAATCGATTCAAATTTACAAGCGTTGACAAAATTATGTCATTCTCGGCAAGTAGCCAAATTAGCACCTACCTGACTCAACCTATGTTATTGATAGTAGGAACTGAGGCTGATACACGTGGTTACAGCGACCAATTCTACGCATTGTCGAATGGACCAAAGGAATTGTTCGAAGTTGAGGGTGCAACGCATATTGCTATGTATGATATCCCAGAATATGTAGGCCAAGCTGTAACTAAGTTAACAGAGTTCTTTCAGAAAAACATCTAACAATTTATGATAATGATATAAAATAGGGGGAGTAGCATTTTAAATTGCATGACTCAAGTTCTAAAAAAAGTAAAAGCATATTTGAATAAAAAAAGAGAAGGCTATAAACCTTCTCTTTTTACTATATAGTTACCTATGCTTAGATTCTGTCCTTCATATCACATTCGCGACATAAATAGACTTCTTTTTGATCAAGTTCTTCTATATAATATATATTTATTAAAGATAACTTTAAAATTCTTACGTTAGATCTAACCTTTTATTATTTTGAGTTTGTTAAGAAAAAATCTTTTCCTACCTTTATTTTTGTCTTCTCTATCATTTTATTTATTGCACTGAAGAGAGCTTTAATCGATGAAGTCATAATGTCTACATCAATTCCACATCCCCAGTATAAAGTGCCATCAAGCGCTGATATACCTACATAGGATACTGCTTGTGACTTTGACCCTATTTCCAAAGCATGCTCTTTATAAATTAAATTTGTATAGCTAAGATTTAAATTAGTTTGAAGAGCGTTGCTAATAGCATCCAACCTTCCATTCCCTGTACCTACCAACTCTTTACTTTCATCATTTATATGCATCACTACACTAGTTTGAAAATCATGATAATCGACAAATTTATAGTTAATAAATTCAATTGGAGTATTAATGTTTACGTAATTCTTTACGAAGATATCATATATTTCATTGGGCATAAGCTCCTTATGAAGACGGTCTGATACACTTTTAACACTATATCCAAAGTTCTCACGCATTTCAGATGGTAAATCTCATCCATAGTGCTGTTCAAGTAAATATCCTATTCCTCCTTTACCAGATTGACTGTTAATACGAATAACATCTCCTTCATACTTTCTACCAATATCCTTAGGATCAATTAACAGATAAGGGACTGTCCAATGCTCATTTTCACATTCTTCATGCCATTTCATTCCCTTAGCGATTGCATCTTGATGTGAACCCGAAAATGCAGCAAAGACAAGTTTACCACCATAAGGCTGTCTCTCGTTTACCTTCATCTTTGTAAGACGCTCATATATAGCCATTATCTCAGGAATATTTTCGAAATTAAGTTTCGGATCTACTCCGTGTGAAAATAGATTTAAAGCAAGTGTAACAATGTCTACATTGCCTGTTCTTTCTCCATTACCAAACAGTGTTCCCTCAATTCTCTGTCCACCAGCAAGTAACCCTAATTTCGCATCTGCAACACCACTCCCTCTATCATTATGTGGATGAAGGGATAACACGACATTCTCTCGATAGTTGAGATGATTACTCATGTATTCAATTTGGCTTGCATAAACGTGTGGCATAGAGAGAGAGACCGTAGCTGGTAGGTTGATTATTACTTTATTACCTTCAGTTGGTTGCCAAACATCAAGCACTTGATTACATATATCAAGCGCGAAATCAATCTCTGTGCCAGTAAAACTTTCGGGTGAATACTGAAATTTAAAGTTCCCCTGGGTTTCATCTGCATATTTTTTCAACAGTTTTGCACCTGATACAGCGATATAGATAATCTCTTCTTTCGTTTTTTTATATACCTGCTTCCGTTGAGCAACGGAGGTTGAATTATAGAGGTGCACCACTGCTTTATTTACCCCTTGTAGTGCTTCAAACGTCTTCCGGATAATATGCTCTCTTGACTGAGTTAACACTTGAATAGTTACATCATCGGGGATTAAGTCTTCTTCGATCAATGTGCGCAAAAAAGTATATTCTGTTTCTGAGGCTGCAGGAAAACCAACCTCGATTTCTTTAAAGCCTAATTTTAAAAGCAACTGAAAATATTCCAATTTCTCTTCCAAATTCATTGGAACAACTAAAGCTTGATTACCGTCCCGAAGATCCACACTGCACCAAATAGGAGGTTCCGAAATATACTCTTTCTCAGTCCACTTCATACTTGTTACAGGGGGCATAAAATAACTTCTTGAATACTTTTCAACATTTTTCATCGTGATAGTCATCCTTCCATTTATAATATTAGCTCTACTACAATAAATTTAGAACGCAAAAAAGTCTTTCGTCTCTATATAACTAACTATATAGAGACGAAAGACTTTTGAAATCTTACGCGGTACCACTCTAATTCATGCCTAAATAGCATGCACTCTCACAGATACAAAAAAATATATCCTTCTCTTATAACGGTGAGGCTCCGGCTTTCCCTACTTCTAAATTTCAGTAAGCTACTTCAAGGCGAGTTCAGATCTTATTGCGACTGTTTTGCACCACCCAACAGCTCTCTAAACGCTCCAAAATCTTACTATTCCTCTTCAATGTATTTAGTGAATATTTATAAAATTTAGTTTATTTAATTGTATAGTATTTTACCTTATTAATATTGTTATTTCAAGTTTATTTTTAACATAATTACATTCTTATACTCTAAAGCTAATTTATGTGTGCTTTTTCTTTTAAACGGCTACTAAAATTTTGGTGATTACTCAAACTAATTATAAGAAAACAAGCGATTATTGTATCTATCTTGAGGTTTCTTCTTGCAATGACGTTACATTACCTTTATTTCTTCCATGCACGAAATAATATAAAACAGTAGCTGCTAAAACGACGATGGCCATCATTATATATAATTTCGTAAAACCTAAGACAGGAATTAAAAATCCAATTAAAAAAGGTCCAAATCCTGCACCGAAATCCGCAAACATAAAGAAAGTAGATGTGGCCAAACCCATTCGATTACGAGGTGCTACTTTAACTGCAATTGCTTGGGCGCTTGGAATAAATGACCCATAGCCGATCCCGATAAAAACTGCGGATAATAAAAGCATAGATCCATGATGGACTTGACTTATTATCAAGAAACCAATGGCAAAAATGATTAGAGAAGGATACACCACATAATTTTCTCCTTTATTATCAAACAAGCGCCCTGTGTATGGTCTTGATACCAAAGTAGCTATAGCATAAACAATAAAGAAGAAACTAGCGACATCAACTAAGTTAATTTGTTGTGCATATGTGTTAAGAAACGAAAGAATACTTGAATAAGTAGCACCAATAAAGATACTAACAATTGAAATCGGAAGGGCTTTTGGTTCAAAGAAGTTGCTTAGCTTAAACCCTTTCATGCTATTTAGTTGTTCTTTATTAATTTCCACCTTTGGAACCTTTAGAAAAAGAGCAAATAAGAAGCTTATCACGATTAATACAGTACATACAACAAAGTTCATCTTAAACCCTAAATACTGATTAATAAATATACCGACAAATGGACCAACTGCAGATGCAATGGTTGTACTTAATGCATAGTAACCAGTACCTTCGCCTCTACGCTTATCTGGAATAACGTTCGCTACAATGGTCCCTGTTGCTGTTGAAGCTATTCCAAATCCAATACCGTGTAAAAAGCGTACAAGTAAGAGAATAGATAAATTTGTTACCGTAAAGTATAGAAGGATTGTTATAATCGAAAAAATAATTCCAGCAAAGAGCATCTTCTTCCGCCCAATTATTTCTATATATTTACCTGAATAAAGACGTCCAAAAAACATTCCTATGATAAAAATACCTGCAGCTAACCCACTCATACTTGCTGAGGCATGAAATTTATCTACTGTAAATACGGTAATACTGGCAATTAATAAATAATGAATAAAATAAAGGAAAAAATTAGTTAAAGAAACACTAAAAAAATCTTTTGTCCATAATTTTGGTTGATCCAATTTGAATGAACCTCTTTTCTATTTTGTAATTAAATATTGGATGCTTTTCATTTTGATTTAGAGCTTGTAAATAACTACATTTTAAATTTTCATCTTAAGATGCTGTATATATTGTCCTTCTATTCATTAACGTTATAGCAAATGAATGAGTACTGTTTTAAGTCCTATGTTTCATTTTTATCACTCCACATCAGCTCATATATTTAATTTTATAGTTAACAAATATTAATGTAAAATTATTATTATTGATAGTAATATAAGTTATACTAATATATAGGGGGGATATAAATGAACTTTGAACAACTAGAGTATATAAAAGAAGTCATTGAAACGAAATCAATGTCGATTGCCGCGGAAAATCTTCACGTATCACAATCAGCAATCAGTCAATCGATTTCTTTATTAGAAAAAGAATTTGGGATTCAATTATTTAAACGTTCGCGAATAGGAACTTTTCCAACAGATGAAGGAAAAAATATTATTAAGAAATTGCTTGAAATTTTAAAAAAGACCGATGAATTAAAAGAAGAGGTTCAATCTATTACATCTTCCTTTAGTGGAGAATTAAAAATTGCTACAAATCCAAGCATATTTATGACTTTTTTGCCTAAAACACTTTCTAAATTTAAAAACAATTTCCCACAAATAAAAGTAACAATAAAAGAAATGGAAAAATTAGATGTGATTGATAGTGTTGACCAAGGAACAGTGGATTTAGGGTTAATTTCTTTATTTAAACCTGGAGATAAATTAGCTGATCACATTATATTTCACCCATTTCACTATGAAGGCAATTTTAATATTATAGTCCCTAAAGACTCTGCCTTAGCTTTTAGTAAAGAACTACAATTAGTGGATATTAAAGACTATCCTTTTGTCATTTATGATAGAAGTTTTTACAATAATCTAATTGAAGATTTAGAAAAACAGTACGAACCAATAAATGTTATTTTAAGAACAAAAAATTCTGAAGTTATCAAGAGAGCCGTTTCAGAGGGATTAGGTATTAGTTTGGTATCCAGTTTAATGTTAAAAGATGATCCATACTTGGAAAGTGGGAAAATCGTTGCTATTCCTTTGACAGGATATCCTCTAAACTTTAATGTCATATCCGGCGGGATTTACTCAAATGATCGAAATCAATCTAGATTAGTAAAAAAGTTCTTAGAATATGTCGAAATATAGCTTTTGTATAAAAGATGATAGAATGTTACCATATACATTTTTAGTTAACATAATAATAGTTACTGTAAAATTGAGATAAGAAATATAGAACGACGCATAGAGGTGAAATTAGATGTTTGAACAAATAAACAGGAAAAAGGTGAAGCTAGATACCTTACGTCCATTGCCGAAGTATACATTAAAGAGTTTGCGTGAAAAGCTATTGCTTGAATGGACATACAATACTAACGCTATTGAAGGTAACACATTAACAATGAATGAAACAAAGGTTGTGTTAGAAGGAATTACTGTCGGCGGTAAAACGATGCGAGAGCATTTAGAAGTCATTAATCATCGAGATGCGATTGCCTACGTTGAGGAAATTGTGCAAAAAGGAGAGCCATTAACAGAATGGCAAATAAAAAATCTCCATCGATTAGTTTTAAAAGGAATTGATGACGAGTACGCAGGTGTGTATCGTGACCAACAAGTATTTATTGCTGGTGCAAAACATACACCACCAGCGCCTTATTTAATCAAGGAACAAATGGAACAGTTAATCAAGTGGTATGAGAATGAAGCACAAAAGTTACATCCAGTGGAGCGAGGAGCTATGCTACATGCAATATTCGTTGGAATTCATCCGTTCATTGATGGCAATGGGCGTACATCTCGCCTTCTTTTAAATTTAGAATTGATGAAAGCAGGTTTTCCTGCAGTTGTTATTAAAGTAGAAAACCGATTAGCTTATTATGAAGCATTAGATAAATCTCATACAACCAAAAATTATCAAGATTTCATTCAGTTAATTGTAAAAGAGGTAGAAGATTCATTAAATCTTTATTTAAGTGCTCTTTCCTAAGATCATTAAAGGCGGTTCTAGTGTAAAAATTAACTCCTTGTGAAGGAAGCATATAGATTCCTAACCGAATTTGTTCTTAGGCAACCCTTCTAAATAATTGATATATGAACTTCATTTGATTTCGGACAGACTTGTCCTGTAAAATAAATTGCCCCTTTTTTATCATATGCATTGCTTCTATCCCAGAAATAATGGATGTAGCTGTGCGAATGTATTGTAATCCTAACATTGAACGAACTCGCTTTTTAATAAAACGATGATCTTGTTCCACAATTTTTTTATTTTTAAGAGTAAAATTGTAAGTGATTTCTTCATTAAGTTGTTGTAAAATAAAAAAGCATATTGGAGATTGTTTTTAACGTTTCATGTCATCTAGCCTATTCCCGAAGCACAGGGAGTAGGTTTTTTATGTTTATAGGGAATCTATGATGTAATTAGTAAGGAAGTAGTTCATGAATGTAAGTTTAGTTCGTTTGCAGCGATTGATATAAACGGAATTATATATAAAACACAAAAATAAAAATTTATGACAAACCTATACCTTGTAATAAACGATAAAATACTTTTGTTATAGAACCTTTATCATTTATCTATATTGTAGAAAAACGTTGTATTTGTCGTCATTTTGAGTAAATAATAAAACCATTATTTTTATAAGTTAGTTTACTCATTTACTTCTTTATATTAAATACGTTAATTTTGTATTTTTAATTCAATTTGTCTTATTAACAACATATTATCGTTAAATGCTTATAAATTTTCTATTTAGTTATTGTGCATACAACAATTTCTTAATAGGGAAATACAAGATAGAGTGGTATAAGATATGATATAAAAATCGTCATCTGTCGTCACTAAGGGTAAATGATAAAACTTCATATATTTATAAAGTGCGTTAATATTCACTCCAACATATATAAGGAATTTCAAAATAGAAATATATCTTAGTATTAAGAAAGTGTCATTATCAAAATAGCCTTTTGATTAAAAAATAAATTTTAACCCCATATGTATATGAATCTATAAAACTGTCCACACATTAAGTAAATAATTTAACACATTAATATGAATTTTAATAAGATATTTACAAAAGTAGTGGATAATATTTGAAATGTTCTTGTATACTTATTAAAGGTCTTTAATAAGTTGACTTTAACAGGAGGGATCTAAAATGGAAAATAGGCCAAAAACAATAAGTAGTACAACTCTATTTAAGATTCGGAAAAGCTTTATAAAATTAGATAATGTTACAAAAGTAGAATTAAGCAATAAAGTAGGAATAAGTTTCCCAACGGTAAGTAAGTTTCTTGATCAAATGGAGAGCAATGGAGAGGTTGTATTAGTTGGATTAGATAAGTCTAGTGGAGGAAGAAAAGCAAAAAGATACAGATACAATCCCGACTACATGTTAGGTTTAGCAATATTTTTAGAACAAAAAGAAACACAGTATACAGTTTTTAATTGTATGGGTGAAATAAAGAAAAAAGGACAAGTAGAAAGTGTCTTAAGCAAAGACGGTTTAGATCGATTAACCAATTATATTCAAGAAATTTTGATAGAAAATCCTAAAATTAGTTCGATAGCTATTGGCCTTCCTGCTTCTGTTGACAACGGTAATATATTTCACATACCAAAATATGATCATCTCCAGAACTTTAATTTAAAGGGCTATTATGAAAATTATTTCTCTATCCCCGTTACAGTAGAAAATGATATGAATGCAGCTGTTTTAGGCTATAAAAACAATAATAATATAAATGAAAAGAACTCCCTTGTTTATTTATACTTAGGTCAAAATGGTCCTGGAGTAGGGGTATTGGTTAATGGATTAGTGCTACGAGGTACTACCAATTTCGCAGGAGAAGTTTCGTTTGTTCCTTTGTATAATAAACATAATTTTCAACAAGCATTCGAAAAAGGTCATAGAGAGAGAACACAGTATAATCTACAAGAAGGGGAGATAGATGCAATTAGTAGGTTAGTGGTTACATTTACAGCGACTATAAACCCTCATACGATCATTTTTTCTGACCAAGAGTTTAATCAGATAATACTTGATCAAATCAGCAATCAAAGTTCCAACTATGTTCCAAAAAAACATCTCCCTAAACTGATTATGAGTAATTGGAAACAAGATTATCTATATGGATTACAAAGTCTTGGGATTGACCTTATGATGAACGAAACAAGCAGAAACTTGACGAGTTAAATGAAATGCTAAATAAACTAATAATAGACGGAGGGAAATCGAATGAGGATTGAACATGTAGCTATTTGGGTTAGGAATTTGGAAAATATGAGAGAGTTTTATGAAACATATTTTAAAGGGAAATCAAATCAAAGATATCACAATAAAGAAAAAGGGTTTGAATCTTATTTTATTAGCTTTGAATCAGGTACGAGATTAGAAATTATGCGTAGGATTGGAATTAATGAGAAAAACCTCGCTGAGACGTTGGGATGGGCTCATATTGCCTTTTCTCTAGGTAGTAAAGAAGCAGTTGATGAATTAACAACTAAACTAACAACGGATGGCTATAAGCTTGTTAATGGTCCTCGTACTACGGGAGACGGTTACTACGAAAGTGTTATAGAAGATTCTGAGGGGAATCTTATTGAGTTAACAGTATAGGAAAGGCTCATGGTTTTAGAACTATTTTTGAAAAATACAATAACAGTTTAACTTACTTAAGGGAGAGCAAGTAGGTTATTTATCATCATAGGAGGGGCACTATGAATTATTCATTAGATCGTCAACAAATTAAATTATGGCGTCTTTCTATTTATTTTATTTTTGCACTACCAGGATTTTCTATGGCCTCGTGGGTATCACGTACACCTACTATTAGAGATGCATTGGGAGCTACAACAGCCCAGATGGGGTGGATTATTTTTGGAATGGCTGTAGGATCTATAGTAGGCCTTATGAGTGCTAGTCATCTTATTGCTCATAAAGGTGGACGCTTTGTCATGGTAATAGGATTAGTCATTAGCACCATAGGGCTTATAATTGTAGGTGTAGGCGGCTCATGGATTATCAATAGTATTATAGTATTTTTAGGGTTAGCTATTTTCGGATTTGGAAATGGAATATGTGATGTTGCGATGAATGTAGAGGGGACAGCCGTTGAAGGAGTTACTAAAAAGTCTCTTTTAACTGGCTTTCATGCTGCATTTAGCGTGGGAACACTGTTTGGGGCAATTGTAGGATCAGTAGCTACTAAATCTGGCGTTCCAGTACCACTTCATCTAACATTTGTTTCGGTAGTTATTGTACTGTGTATTATATTTTTATCTCGATTTGTCCCATTAGGTACTGGAAAGGAAGATAACAGTGATTCTAATGGGACATCTATGAGTGCTAGAGAAAGGATGGCCGTATGGAAGGAACCAAGAACAATTTTAATTAGTATTATTGTTCTTGGAATGGCATTTGCAGAAGGGTCTGCTAATGACTGGTTACCACTTATTATGGTCGATGGATATAATGTTACACCTACCATGGGTTCATTCGCTTTTGGCTTATTTGTAGCAGCAATGACTGTAGGGCGAGCAATAGGAGGATTGTTGCTCGATCGGTTAGGAAGAGTACTAGTTCTACGTATATCCGCACTTCTTGCAATTGTGGGCCTACTTATCATTATATTTGGAGGAAGTTACACATTTGCAACTATAGGAATCGTATTATGGGGACTGGGTGCAGCATTTGGCTTTCCAGTAGGGTTATCGGCTGCGGGGGACGATCCACGTGGAGTGGCTGCTAGGGTTAGCGCAGTAGCTACAGCAGGTTACCTTGCATTTCTTGTGGGGCCTCCTTTTCTCGGATTTGTCGGAGAAATGATTGGGTTGCTTCGTGCTTTAATTGTTGTACTAATTACTGTAACCATAGCTGGTTTACTATCTCAGGCAGCTAAACCTATTGGTAAGACAAACAACTAAAAAATTAGATACAGGAAGAGCTTGTATAAAATAATGCAAGCTCTTTTGATTTAGGCTCTTCTTAAAGAATTAATAAAAGTTAAGATTATTAGTATTTACACTGATCTTAATAATACTTCTGGATACAAGCCTACGCCTATAGAAAAAGAGCTAAAAAGGGATCAATAGTTCCCTTTTTATATTGTATACTCTTAGTTTACATAATCAACATTATCAGAACAAAAAATACTGATACTTTAGGGGGAAGATTTATATGGCAGAAAGACAATTTGGTACAGTTAAGTGGTTCAATGATGAGAAAGGATTTGGCTTTATTACACCAGAAAGTGGACCTGATCTTTTTGTCCATTTTACAGCTATTGAACGGACTAAAGGAACTGAAGGGGTTGTTATTAAAAGCTTAAAAGAAGGGCAAAAGGTTACTTTTGTAGTAGTGAATGGCCAAAGGGGTATGCAAGCAGAGATGGTACGGGTCCTAGGCTAATATCCTAAGAGAATTATTACACAGTAAAAAATGAGATAAAAAATGTATATCGCATGCAAACTTAGTTACCATAATACCAATTATCGGAAGACAAAAACCTTAAAAATCAACAGATTCTTAAGGTTTTATTTGCATTCGTCATTACTACAATTTCTTTGCTCTTTTTAATATGCCATCAACAAACTTCTTTTTTTCATTTGTATATGAAATAACATCATTCGGGTATTCATTTGCAAGTTTTTCTTTTAGTTTTATATACTCTATCTTTGCATCAAGATTTAATCGTAAATAATCTCTAAAGGAAATTTGATCTATCCATAGATTCTGATTATATATCATTACATGTAAAAAATGGGTGATTTTCTTTTCTTTATATCTCGCAAAAACATGTTTACCATCTATACTTACTGGCACTTCAACATATCCAAGTGCCTTTACTTTTTCTTTTAATTCTATAATTACATTCAAAGAGCTAACACCAATTGCAATATCAATAATTGGTTTAGCAAAGAGGCCCTCAATAGACGTACTTCCCACATGTTCAATTGCGATGATAAGTTCCTTTAATTGAGAAGATAACAATTCCCTCTCTTCGTCAAATAACTTACTCCATTTATTATTATAAGGTTCAAGTTTTACTAAACCACGTTCGAGTCCTAACATTACAATTCCCCCCTTGGTATCAGAAAGATAAATTACCTAGGCATTCCTTTTTAAGACATATCTAGGCGGTGCACCATACCCTTGTTCGGACTCAAAATATGCAAGCTCTCCTGGAATACAGGAAATGATCGAAGGCATACCAAGACCTACTATATGCTCCAGAGCAGATGATAATGACATCTCTTTGCCATCTATATCTTCATCCCAGGAAATCACATAACACTGCTTAATAGGTCCATATTTCCTTAATAAGCTTTCTAAATTTTCTTTATTAAAGTTAGCCTTTGGAAGTTCAATTAAGTATTTCTTTCTTAGAGTAGTAGTATAGTTATGACAAAGTCGGCTTAGAGCATCTAGACGCTTCTTTGGAGAAGCCAATTCATGTAGGACTCTTTCTTGTATTCGTTTTTCAAAAAAAGCCTTAACAATAAGCTGTTCTTGTGTTCTGTTCATTTATTTGCCTCCCTTTAGCCGCAATTACATAAATTCTTATTTCTTCAGCTAAAAGAAAAATCCTATATTTCTAGGCAACTGTAGTTAACATAAAACGGATTCTAAGAACCAAAACAAGGCTACTAAAGTAACCTTGTTCTATTTAATTAACTATTTAATTAACTATTTACATATTATCTTCAACTAATATCGTGCAAATACTTGGTCAAATTTTCAGGTTGTGAAAAAAATGGTGCATGATCTGCATCGATACTAAATACATCATCAAAAGAATTTTGTCTATACATTTCTCTTTGAGCTTCAACAGGTATTGCATGGTCTTTTGTAGTTTCAATATAAACACAAGGGACTCTACCAAAGTTTTTCTCAGTTAAAACAACTTTTCCGTTGAATGGTAAAACTGGTTGAGGCCTCATTTTTCTTCTAGCAGCTGTTGCATCTTCTTCCGAACATTCATTAAAAAATTCATTTACAATATATTCATCAATAAGAGTTAATGTTTTTTCAGTCTTATTAAAGATAGCCTTTGGGCCACCATCTCCCATAATATCTTGAAGACTTTGGCCATTTTGCGGCACAATTGCAGAAACATAAACAAGCCTTTGTATTTTTTTAGGTAAATATTCTGCCACTTGAGAGATGACTACACCTGCCATACTATGACCTACTAAAATAACAGGGCTATCTACCTTTTCCAAAACAGCTATTACTTTATCTGTGTAGCTTTTAAGTGTTACTTCTTGAGGTGGTGTCATATCTTCACCACTTCCTGGTAAATCAACTGCGATAACATGATGATTCTTTTGTTCTAAAGAATATTTAACCTTTTCCCAACACCATTTTCCTTGGAATGCACCATGGATAAGAATATATGTACTCATTTATAACTCCTCCATTCAAATGTTTTGCAATGTAACCGTTATAGTTACAAATAATCAATTTTTTTATGCGGTTTTTATCTAATATGGTTAACATATGAATTATATATTCCAGTGGTTAAAACTATTGTTCTTAAAAATAACAATACATTCCAATGATAGCTCGGTCTGAAAGATCCCTGCAGTTTCACTCAGCATTCATAATCATATCCTGTTGTTTTGTTGTTTACTGCACTAATACTGTTTGACATATATGCTTTTATAATCACAGCCACTAATAAAAAAACAAAGCAAATATTCATATTAAAAACGACTATTAATTTACTAAATAATGCTACACCAATACTCATACCGATAAAATTACATAAATTAAAAATACCAATATATATTTTTTTAGATTCTTTAAGTACAGAATCTAAAAGGTAATTTAAGGCCATTTGTACAAAGGAAAAAGCAACAAAGCAGCAAATACTTACCGAAACGCATACTATGGCAGTCTTTGAACCAAAAATAATAATTAAATAACCTATAAAAAATATATATAATCCTATTTTATAGAAGTTTTTTACATTTTCGATATTCATCTTCTTCCCAATTACTATACTTGCCATACCTCCCATTACAGAACTGATAAATAGTATGCCTCCAGACTGTACGGAATTAAGATTTAAGATAGATGAAAATATATAAGAGAGAAGGAATACATTTGCTCCCAGCAATAAAAATAATAAAAAACTAAGACTAGTTATTCTAACAAAAGATGAATTATTGAATATTTTTTTATTGATGATTGGATAAGAAATGGTGCTGATATGGCGAATAAATAATAGAAAAAAAATAATGCACAAAACAATAAAAAGAAAATTAATGTTCAAGGCACATAATAAAAAGAGAATAGATATTAATAAATAGAACATTCCCAGCCAATCAAATGGCGTCTTTTTTTCTAATTTCATTTCTGGAAAAGTAAGATATAAAATGGGTATGAAAATAATTGCACAACTCATAAATAAATATAATATGTGCCAATTAGTTACAGACAGAAGAATACCACTTAATAAAGGACCTAAGCCTGAACCCAAGGCCATAGCGAAGCTAATAAAGGCTAGACCTATTGGCAATAATGCTCGATCAAGTACATCCATAACTGCAACCATTGTTAATGATATAAAAGCTGCTCCTCCAGCCCCTTGAGCTAGTCTGCATAAAATAAGGAAATAAAAATTATTCATAAAATATCCCAAAATCGAGAATAGAACAAAGATAACTAAAGCGATTAGATATAATTTTTTTAACTGAATACTTTCAGCAAGCTTGCTATATACTATTGAGCCAATTGTGACCATAATCGTATACCCTAGGATAAACCAACTGCTGAAAGCTATAGAGATATTCAAATCTTTCGAAATTGGAACGACGGCTATATGAAAGAAAAAACTATTCATCACTCCAAGTAATACAGTGCTTAGTAAACAAAACAATGTTATTTTATCCTTCAAAATAAACCTCCGTTTAACTTATTTATAAAGAATAACCTCTTTCTATCCTTGAGTTATAGTTCTAATAAAAATATAAATGAATCGCGATCAGGATAGTCATATTTAATGGGGAGATTCTCTTTTGTAATCTTCTTAAATCCTACCTTTTTATAGAAACTGTGTGATCTAGTAGCTTGAGATGGAGTATCTAAAATCACCTTAGAAAACCCTTGACTCTTCGCAAAATCAAGCAAAGCTTCATAAAGCTTTTTTCCTGTCCCAAGTTCTTTGCCACGATAGTCTTTATAAACAAAAAATTTCTTTAGTATGGCTATATCATCGGTTTTCTTTTGTAAACCAATAGAGCCTACCACTTTTTTATCATCATTTAAAGCGATCCAAAAGTTTCCTCCTTCGTTAATATAATTTGATTGAATATCTAGTATATCCGGTTGTTCTTCGATACTAATCCCTACACCAGCTTCTACATTTTGTACATACAATATTAATTTAATGACTTCTTCTTTATATCTCTCATCATAAACAGCAATCATTTATTAATCTCTCCTTCCTTTTATATTTCTTAACTTTAACGTGTAGTTCATTATTAGTAAAATTGAAGTTTTCGAAGTAATCCATTGATTTTTTTGATGTGATAGAATTAAGAATCAGGGTCTTTTTTATAGAGAGTGTAATAGGTGTAGTAACCTTTATGTTTATTCTTAAGATAAGTTGAACTTAATATAATCATGAATTCTAGACACTAAAAGGACTAAGCCTTTTATGGCTTAGTCCTTTTAGTATAATAAATGAAATTTAAGCCTTACTGAAGCAAAGTACTACGTTTACTCAGTAAGTAATCTTCTCATTTGACCAGTCTTTTGCATGTTTTAATGTAATATTTATAAACGCTGATAAAGCTGGTGAAATCCATTTGTTTTTATGATAAGCGACTTGGGAGAAAATTTGTTTAAATCCACCATCGCAGGGAATCATTTTTAACCGACCTTCCTTGATTTCATCCTCTACTGTCATTAAAGGTAAACAAGCAATACCAAGCCCACTCCTTACACAACGTTTTATCGCTTCTATACTCCAAAGCTCCATCGTTTGAGAAGGGACGATTCCCCGTACTCCAAGGTATTCTTCAAACATCACTCGATAACTGCACTCTTTTTCGTTGGCAAGAAAACACTCACTTATTTTTTGATTTTTGTAGCTGTTATCTAAAATATTTAGTGAACAGTCAGGGCTTCCAACAAGGACAATGGATTCGTCCAATAACGAATGAACGATTAAATCTGAATCCTGGAACTCTGGCATCATGACAAATGCAACATCCGCACTACCATTAAGTATGGATCTCTTGTTATCTCCGCAGGTTGCGTTACTTAAACTGATGTTTACATGAGGAAAATTATTTCTAAATTCTTTTAATATTGGTTCTAGGCGGTATACTGTTAGAGATTCCGGAGCAGCAATCTTTAAGTCTCCTCTTATATCTTCTCCATCAGTAGTGATGCTTTCAATTTTTTCATAGGTATCTAAAACTTCTTTAACATAAGGTAACAACTTACTCCCAATATCAGTCAATTTTATTTTTCTACCCATTCGATCAAACAGAGGTCCGCCTAAATGTTCTTCAAGTGCTTGGATGTGTGTAGTGACTGTTGATTGAGTGTAGCCTAAATGTTCTGCTGCTTGTGTGAAGCTCCCTGTTTCAATGACCTTTTTAAATGTTACAAAATGACGTATTTCCATCGTTTCACCCACTTTTATAGGATAATCATTTCTATACTATCAAAAAAATCAATGGATTACTTCACGAATTTCAATTTTACTAATACTTAATTGCGAGTTAACGTTAAGGAAAATAAAAAATAGGAGAATTTTATATGAAAACAATATTGGACGCGCTTGGAATCGAAATTGTTGAAGTATCAAATGACAAAGTTGTTGCCACGATGCCTGTACATGACGCAACAAAGCAACCCTTTGGGCAGCTTCATGGAGGAGCTTCAGTTGTCTTGGCTGAAACTGTGGCAAGTGTAGGCAGTTGGAATCTCTTGGACATGGAAAATGAATATGCAGTTGGATTGGAAATAAACGCTAATCATATCCGTGGAAA
>Ga0209796_10000732_pt1 | contig 17702 bp, 20 predicted proteins | sample AgamicOrSfrz_FD_187167 | JGI IMG/M metagenome (GOLD analysis project Ga0209796, IMG submission 187167) | Agave microbial communities from Guanajuato, Mexico - Or.Sf.rz (SPAdes) (version 2) | ecosystem: Host-associated > Plants > Phyllosphere > Phylloplane/Leaf | place: Guanajuato, Mexico...
CGTGGTATAAAGTTCTGCATCGAAGCGGAGAGCTGTTTGGCTCCAGTCATGCCGTATTACCTCAAATTATTAACGGATTGCCGAGGAATACGTTTGGAACAGAATTTAGCGGTATTCAGTGGCTGTACGGTTTATTCCCGACCATGCTTGCGTACAGTCTCAGCCAAACGATCACGCGCGTATTTGCTTTAATTGGAATGTACTTATTATTAAAAAAGCATTTTATTAAAAGCGAGGATGCTTATGCGATTCGAGTGCTTGTATCACTTGCTTTTGCACTTACTCCTTTTTGGCCTTCAGGCATGCTGAGTACATTAGGACAGCCGCTGGCGCTGTGGGCGTTTTTAACCATTCGAAACCGCGAAGGAACGTGGAAGGAATGGCTTACTCTTTTATTGCTTCCGTTTTACGCAAGCTTTGTGCTAGGGTTTTTCTTCTTTTTAACGGCGATGGGAATGCTGTGGCTAAGAGATGCAGTTAAAAAACGAGTGTGGAATATTCCTTTTTTAAGCAGTATTGCAGCGATGACCGCTGTCTTTCTGCTCATTGAATATCGCCTTGTTGATTCTCTTTTATTTCCGGAGGCCCCGACGAGTCGAAATGAATTTTTAAGCTCTACTCTAAGTTTCGGACATTCCGTTCGCCTTGCTTTTAAGAACTATACGCTTGGGCATACACATGTAATGACACTTCATACCTTTGTCATTTTGCCGCTTTCTTTTATTGTACTGTGGATTGTTGCTCGCAATCAGAAAGAAAAGCTTGAAAAAACGTTTTTGCAGTTATTTATTTTTAATCTCCTACTGTCGATGTGGTATGCATTTTGGTTTTATAAAGGATGGGAGCCGCTAAAGGAAAAATATCAGCTTTTTAATACGTTTAACTTTGCTAGATTTCATTTTTTACGCCCTCTCATTATTTATTTGATGTTTGCAGTTGGCAGCTATGTTTTATGGAAACGGGGCCAGGCGTGGAAAAAGTTTGTGTGGGTGTGTTTGGTTTTACAGCTGCTTGTGTTATTTATAGCGAACCCTGAGCTTTATTATCGCTACAATCACGAGCCGTCAGTCAAAGAATTTTATGCTGTCCACCAATTCGATGAAATCAGCAGATATATAGGGAAACCTAAATCATCTTATCGGGTAGCAAGCATTGGGCTTCATCCATCAATTGCTCAGTATAACGGCTTTTATACGCTAGATACGTATAACAACTTCTATCCGTTGACGTATAAACATGAGTTTCGCAAAATTATTGCCAAAGAGCTTGATAAAAATAAAAAGTTAGAAAGTTACTATGATCACTGGGGCAACCGCTGCTATGTGTTTGTTAGCGAGCTAGGGAAAAAATATGATTACCGAAAAGACTCAACGAAAAAAATCCGCCATTTGCAGCTTAATATCAGCCAATTTAAAAAAATGGGCGGTCGCTATATCTTTTCAGCTGTGCCAATCGAAAATGCTGAAAGTGACGGTTTGCACTTTTTAAAAGCGTTTAACGATAAACAGTCCGCTTGGAAAGTGTATGTATATGAAGCAAAGTAAGGGGGCAATAGCATGAACAGACCTATTTTAACGATTGTTGTTCCATGTTACAACGAAGAAGAAGTATTCACAGAAACATCTTTTCAATTAACTACTGTAGTAAAAGAACTGATAAATGAACGTCTTGTATCAAGTGAAAGTACCATTTTATTTGTAGACGATGGAAGCAAAGACAGCACGTGGTCGCTTATTGAAAAAGAAAGCTGCAGCAATTTGTTTGTAAAAGGGTTAAAGCTAGCGCGGAATGTAGGACATCAAAATGCTTTGCTCGCAGGACTAGAAGCAGCCCATAAGCAATCCGACTGCGTCATTTCCATTGACGCAGATTTGCAAGATGATATCAGCGTTATTCGTACTTTTATAGAGAAATATTGGCTCGGGTATGAAGTCGTATATGGTGTTCGAGACAGCAGAGAAACCGATACATTTTTTAAACGAACCACGGCAGTAGGGTTTTACCGTGTTATGAATAAGCTAGGAATTCAGCTCGTTCAAAATCACGCCGATTTTCGTCTCATGAGCAAACGTGCTCTTGGTGAACTTATGAAATATAAAGAAGGCAACGTCTTTTTGCGAGGCCTTGTACCATTAGTGGGATTTCGCTCCACGGAAGTCACATATGACCGCAAAGAACGGACAGCGGGCGAATCAAAATATCCGTTAAAGAAAATGCTTGCTTTTGCATTTGATGGAATTACATCTTTTAGCGTAGCGCCAATACGCCTATTAACGCTGCTTGGAGGAGTTTCTTTTCTCTTTAGTATTGCGTTTGGTATTTACGCGCTGATTCAAAAATATTTAGATCATACGCAAATTGGCTGGACGTCTCTTATTTTATCAATTTGGCTTGTAGGCGGCCTGCAGCTGATGGGAATGGGTCTTGTCGGAGAATACATTGGCAAGATTTTTAACGAAGTGAAACAGCGTCCTAAATATGCGATTGAAAGAGATTTATATACAAAACACTCATTAGACACACAAAAAGATTTGCTTATGCATTAATAAGAAGCTTCTCCTAAATGGAGAGGCTTTTTTTGTTAAAGCGTTTATCATAATTTTTAAGTGAACAGGAAATGCTACTACTAAAATTTCTAAGGAGATCAAAATCTATGAAAAGACTATTTTATACAGTCAGCACTTTTTGTTTTGTTTGGCTTGCTTTTGCAGCCATTCATGTCAACGCTCTTTCGATTGAGAAGCTTCCGATGAAGAAATCATCTGAACAATGGTCGGTTGAACTGACAAAAGCGAGCATGACGGGAGATAATCAGCTAAAGTGGAAAAATAACGTCTATCATACATATGGATTAACCGTTGAAAACATTGGAAAAGACGTAGAGCGCGTGCAGGTCCAAGCTTTTCGGCACGAAGGGAAAAATAAGGCGAAATACAGCTTGTTTTCTCCTATTGAAAGGTCTAACTTAAGCAAAAGCGGTCAGCGTTTTCGCTATGCGAATTTTGCTGTTCCTGGAAAAGCGGCAGGTTTAGACATTATGATTAACTGGACGGACGAACGAGGCAATCATCAAGAACATTTTGAATTTAAATAAAAGTCTTCGCTTAGGCGAAGACTTTTTTTGCAGGAATTTATCCTCGCATGTGGAAAACGAACACGAAAGGAGAGATCCATAATGATTGCAAAAGCTACTGAAGAAGAATTACAGGAAATTCGGACGAAATCTGCTGATGCGCTGTTTGAAGGAACAATGAAGCAGTTTCATCCGTCAGCTGAACGCGTAAATGAACTAGTTGATAGTGCCTTTGAAAAAGGCTGTTATTATTTAGTTTCAAGACAAGAAAATAAACTCTCAGGCTGGGTTCTTATCGGCCCATCTACGGACTTCTTTTCAAAAGAAGAAATTGGCTTTATCTATGAATTATATGTTGTACCCGAATACCGCGGGCAAGGTTTGGCCAAGCCGTTAATGCAAAAAGCAATTGATGAATTGTCTATCAAAGGATACCATGAAATCAGACTCAGCGTTCATGCTGGGAATTTTGCACAGCATGTGTATCGTGAACTTGGATTTGTAGATAAACAAATATCAATGAGCTTCCAAGTGGTGAAACGTCCGTAACGTTAGTGAATGTCAGCGAGTCCATAAAACATAAGATATTATACATGCGATGAGGTTCGGTAATGAAAGTAAAAGTAAATAAGTAGCCCAAACAGCGCCTTTATCTAGTACTTCAACGGCTCCTCCACCTGTATTGTCTGAGGAGGGGGGATCTTCAAGCACGTTCATAATTAAAGCCGCCGCTGCTAAAATAACCCCTCCGATGCTTCCGGTTGTTTTGACAATTGCAATATGGAAAGTAGATGAAAAGGCAATGCTGAGAAGCAGCAGCAAGCTTCCCAAAAAAGCAGATAACATATATCGTTTCATGTGCTCACCATCCTTTATGAAAGCATACCATATTTTACTTCTTTTTTCTTTTTATTGAAAAGCTATTGACGTAACCTATAAAACATATTAGAATAGTCAGAAATAATTTAAAAACGAAATATTCTTATCTAGAGAGGTGGAGGGACTGGCCCTTTGAAGCCTCAGCAACCACAATTATTGAATGGTGCTAATTCCAGCATAGCCTAGCTCTGACAGATAAGAAGAGGAATCTTTTTCTATGATGAAATCCTCTTCTTAGGAAGAAACATTTCGTATAGAAAAGGTGATGACATTGAATAATACACAAACGGCTTTATGCATTGACGATTATTTAGATCTATACTTATTAGCAAAAGAAATAAATGACGAAACGTGGCAGCAAGAAATTTTAGCCGTGCTAAAAACGCAGCAAAATCGTTCATTTGAAGAAAAACAATCCGCCCTAGTTCAGGAGATATGGGAAGATTTTAAACAGTTAAATGAAGATATTTCTTTTACGTATCGCTTAATTCAAGAAGAGCCAACTAACGAACAATTTCAGGCTAAATTAAGGCACTTGAGAGAACGGCGGATCACGCTGAGCCGTGAGTTATATTTAGCTAAAAAACAGTATGTTGAACACACGCAATAAAAAGATCCGCTTGAGAAACAAGCGGTTTTTTTACGTGAAAATGTTAGAATCGTTATATTTCGGGTAGTAAATAGATAAGACAAGCAAAGGAGGGATAACAGTGGCCCAAGGTGTATTATGTGAAGTGAATGAGTGCATGTATTGGAAATCCGGAAATAAATGCAGTGCAGAGTCCATTTACGTTGTGAGTCCTGAAAGTAGTCACCATGTTTCTGAAACGGAAGAACCTGGCTGTAAAACTTTTGAACCCGCGAGATAAATGCTAGTTTTTATAAAAAAGCATAAAATGAACGATGCGCTGACGGAGTTGAGTCGGCGTTTTTCTATTTTTTAAAAATATTATTACTTAGGTGCAATAATAAATACATATTAAAAAAGCAGTGCCCATGTCTAATTGTGCGTTTAAACAAAATGATAAGATATTTTTTTGTTTTTCGACAAAATAAAAGTGAGAGAAAGGTGATAGAATACAAATATACAGCCTAGCTGTCTTTTAGCACAAACTTATATGAAAGCGCTAACAAAAAGGCTGTGTTCATCTCGTTTTGACAGATTGGAAAAAGGGGAGACGTTTATGCAGGGGAAAACTCAGGGGAAAGAATTGAAACGCGGGTTAGAAGAAAGACATGTGACGCTGATGTCCTTAGGAGCAGCCATAGGGGTAGGACTGTTTCTTGGATCTGCATCTGCTATTAAATTAGCAGGGCCAGGAATATTATTGGCGTACGGATTTAGCGGAATGATTATGTTTTTTATTATGAGAGCACTTGGAGAAATGGCGATTCAAAAACCTGTTGCAGGTTCATTCAGCAAGTACGCACGCGACTACTTAGGGCCGCTTGCTGGTTATTTAACAGGTTGGAACTACTGGTTTTTATGGGTTGTAACATGTATGGCTGAAATTACAGCCGTTGGTATTTATATGGGGTATTGGTATCCGGATGTACCAAACTGGATTTGGGCGTTATCGGCGCTTGTCATCATGACAACGGTTAACTTCTTAGCTGTTAAGGCATATGGTGAACTGGAATTTTGGTTTGCACTTATTAAAATTTTAGCGATTGTATTAATGATTGCCGTTGGATTATTAATGATTGTGTTTGGAATCGGCAACGGCGGCGTTGCGACTGGTATCAAAAACTTGTGGGACAACGGCGGACTGTTCCCGAACGGATTCAAAGGTATTTTGCTGTCGCTGCAAATGGTCATGTTTGCGTATTTAGGAATTGAAATGATCGGCGTTACCGCGGGAGAAGTGAAAAATCCGGAAAAATCTCTAGCAAGAGCGATTGATTCTGTCTTTTGGCGTATTCTTATTTTCTACGTCGGTGCGTTATTTGTCATTATGTCGATTTATCCGTGGCAAGAGATTGGTTCACAGGGAAGCCCGTTTGTATTAACATTTGAAAAAATCGGCATTCCAGCGGCGGCTGGTATCATTAACTTTGTCGTGCTAACAGCAGCTCTTTCTTCTTGTAACAGCGGTATTTTTAGTACAGGCCGTATGCTGTTTAACTTAGCAGAGCACGGAGAAGCACCAAAAGGATACGGCCAGCTTACAAAAGGCGGCGTACCGGGAAAAGCTGTTTTAGCATCAGCGGGTGCGCTATTAGTCGGAGTAGCGTTAAACTACATTGTGCCTGCCAAAGTATTTACGTGGGTAACAAGTATTGCAACATTCGGTGCGATTTGGACATGGGGAATTATTTTGCTTTCTCAAATTAAATATCGCAAAACGTTAAAAACAGGTGAAGAGGCAAAACTGAAATATAAAATGCCTTTATTTCCGTTAACATCTTATGTGTCACTTGCGTTCCTAGCGCTGGTGGTGGTTTTGATGGCATATAATCCAGATACAAGAATTGCAGTTGTCATCGGACCATTATGGTTTATCGGTCTTATTATCGCGTACTACGCAAAAGGATTCCATAAACGAAGTCAAGGTTCAGCTGCAGCTGAGCAAAAGCTAGTAAAATAAAAGAAAAGACCTCTTTCTTGGAAAGAGGTCTTTTTTTATTAGTTTATGTGCAAATGATTAGTTTGTTTTAAGCGATCATTGGTACGTATGAATAATGTAGAAAATATTCTATTTATTCTGTACTATTTAGTTAGAGAATTCGTTAACCGTTAAGTGGTAATTGAAAGTGGATAAGTATATTAGTTTTAAGCTTTTTAACGCCGTACAGTGCATCGAAAAGTTGGGAGGAAATAGGCAGAAATGATAGAAAGATTTAGTGAAAAAGACATAAAGGATTTGCTAGTGCTATCTAAGTTGGAAAAATGGGATTATAGCGAAGCAGATTTACATACGATTTTTTCATCTGGAGACGTATTTGGGCATAGAAATGAGAAAGGTAACATTGTATCAAGCGTAGCAGTAGTTTTGTATAAAAATCAGTCAGCTTTTATAGGAATGGTAATTGTGAGAAGAGATTACCGAAAACAAGGGTTAGCCTGGCAGCTCATGAAGCACTGTTTGCAAACTCTTTGCCCTGAAGTGAATGCCTACTTAATTGCGACAAAAGAAGGTGAGCACTTATATAAAAAAGCAGGGTTTAAAACTGTGGACTATGTAAGTAAATATATAAGCAGTGAATACATACCCAGAGCATTTAAAGCTTCAGGTTTTTATAAACGATCCTTAGCGAGAAGGGACTTCAAAGAGGTTGTAAATCTTGATGAAGAAGCATTTGGAGATAATAGAAAGTTATTTTTGAAAAGTAGGATTCAGCAAGCTGAAAAAGCAGTTGTCCTGCAAAACGAACAAAATAAAATGACGGGTTATGGTTTAGCGGTTCGTACCCCGAGCAATATCGTGATTGGGCCGGTAGTTGCTCCAAACGCTGAAGCAGCAATGCTGATAATTGATGAACTAGCGAAGAATTACAAAGAAAAGCTGAGAATTGACCTGTCTTCTCATGAGGAAACGTTAAAAAAACTTGTGGAAAATCACGGATTTCAGCTTCAAAATGAGCCTCCTGTTATGGCGTATGGTGTTAATCCCCTACCTGCTAGGCAGGGCAATCTTTTTGCTATAGCAGCTCAGGCATTTGGATAAAAAGAAAGGAGAAGCTCCTTTCTTCGCGTCTACCGAATTCTATCAATTTTAAACCCATTATCAATTTGATGAAATCCGACTTTTGGATAGTAGTTCATAGCAGAAGGAGCGGAAAGTAAAATAAGCGCGGTTTCTTCACCGATTTCTGATTGAACGTGCTTGATGAGCTGTGTGCCGATTCCTTGCTTTTGATAGTCTTTTACGACAGCTAAATCCGATAAATAGCAGCAGTAGCTAAAATCTGTTAACGCTCTGGCTATGCCAATGAGCTCGCTGTCGCTCCAAGCGGTAACAGTAAGAGAAGCGTGATCAAGCATTCTTTGAATCCGATCAAGATCTTGTGCAGGACGTTTAATACCGGAATGTGCAAATACTTCAGCAGCTTGTTCCACACGGATTAAGACGTTGGTTTTATAAGTGATAGTCATTGCGTCAGCTCCTTGATTTATAAGATATAGTTCAGTATATGAAGAAACTGAACTAAGAGTAAGTGTCAGAAACAGCGAATTTAATAGTATCAGTTAGAAAGGAAAGAACACTATGTTAGAGTTGATGCCTTTGCTTGATAAAAGAAAAGCAGATCCCTTATACATGCAGCTTTACACCTACATAAAAAAACACATTCAAAAAGGTACCATTCCGCCTCATGAAAAACTGCCTTCTAAACGAAAGTTAGCTCTTCATTTAAGCATTAGCCAAAATACGGTTGAAGCAGCTTATATACAGTTAGAAGCAGAGGGCTATATTGAGATACTAGCCAGGAAAGGAGCATTTGTAAAAGAGATAAAAAATGAAGTCGTGTTTCAAGAACTGCCTCCTATCTCTGTATCTCTGCAACAAGAAGATCAAAAATCAACTGCCCTTGATTTTAGCCATGGAAAGATAGACGTAGAAAAATTTCCGTATAATACGTGGAAAAAGCTAACGGTTCAAGCTATTTATCATGATGAAAGCCATCTTTTTTATAGCGGACATCCGCAGGGCGAACTGCTTCTTCGCCAAGAAATTGCAGCGTACCTTTACCACTCAAGGGGAGTGCGCTGCACAGCGGAGCAAATTGTGATAGGTGCAGGTACACAGTACCTCATGTGGCTGCTTTCTGTCATTCTGGGAAAAGAAAAGATAATTGGGTTCGAAAACCCAGGCTTTCACCGAACGAGGCACGTTTTTCAAGAACAAGGTATGTCGATCGTCCCTGTTTCTCTTGATAGTTCTGGCTTGAAAGTCAAGGAACTGAAAGAAAGCGAAGCGGATGCGGTGTACATTACGCCGTCTCATCAATTTCCTATTGGTATGGTCATGCCGATAGCAAGAAGGCTTGAACTACTAGAGTGGGCGAAGGAAGCGAACGGCTATATTATAGAAGATGACTATGACGGAGAATTTCGCTATAAAGGAAAACCGATTCCGGCACTTCAAGGATTAGATCAAGACGATCGTGTTATTTATACGGGGACGTTTTCAAAATCGTTGATGCCTTCTCTTCGAATAAGTTATGCCGTGCTGCCACACCGGCTTTTTACAAGATATGTGAAGCACTGTGGACTTTTTAAACAGGCTGTTTCAAGACTTCATCAGCATACGCTTTTTCTGTTTATGAAAGAAGGACACTGGGAACGTCACTTGAATAAAATGAGAACAGCATACCGCAAAAAACAATCGCTGCTGCTAGATTGTTTGACTACTATTATGGGAGGAAGTGTAGATATTGTTGGAGAACATTCTGGCTTGCATATCCTTCTTAAGGTAAAAAACGGAATGAGTGAACAGAAACTAATTGAAGCAGCTGCCGAGCAAAAAGTAACGATTTATCCAACGTCTATTTATTATCATAGTGCCGATGAAAACAAGACGCCCTATGTATTGCTTGGATTTGCGGGATTGTCTGATGAAGAAATAAAAACAGGTGTAAACCTGCTGTTTAAAGCTTGGTTTGAACAGTAAGATTGAGAGATATGCTGGGGGAATTTCGATGAAAGTAAAGCGGAAATTATTTGGCTTATGGACAGGAGAGCTTACGTCAGCTTTACTGTTTGCTGCGCTGTGGGTAGGGTACTTAAATGGGTTTTCTCATCTAGCTTTTTATTTAACAACGTTTTCAGGTGTGTATGCTTTTATTATACTTGAGTTTATCTTGTTTCAAGGAAGCTTGTACTGGTTTATGAAATGGAGGCGAGTGAGACGAAAAGAAGATTCTCATTTGCCCTCCAGCTACATTCAGTTGTTTCTGCTTTTAAAAAAAATGAATAAAATTCTTCTTGTGATAGGTCTAGGTGTATTCGTCTATCACTGTATAAACTACGGATTAAAAGGGCTGGTATTTTTTCTTGGCCTTTACGCGTTTGCTTGGATTGAATATATTAACTACTATGTGATTAGACTTTCTTATCAAAGTCCAAGTGAAATCAAAGAGTTTTTTGAGCAAAAAGGCTTTAAGCGGTCTATTTTAGCGAGAGAAATAGATAAAAACCAGCGCGTTTGACTACACAGACTGCGCTGGCTTTTTTGTCTGGAAATCAAGGAACAGGCAAGAATTGATAAGTTAGTGCACTTGAAAGTAAAGGAAAGTTTGATAGGAAGAAGATGCTTCTTGTAAGGAAGTGATAAATGTATGGAAAAGCGGCGTTACATTCATGCGGTTGTTTCTCGACCAGTCGTGGTTTACGAAAAATGATTTTCTTAGTTCGGCTGTGAGTTCAAGCTGTACTCCGGCTTTTAGCAGATTATCGTTCACAATATTTTGCTCGCTTGTTCCGGCTATATCAGAAGGGGCGTCACGGACTGTAAAGCCGTGTTTGCGCAGCGATTGCTTTACCAGCTCTTTATAAAGCTGATTTTTTCCGCCTACATATACGATAGGCTGACTACCGCTATAGCCGTGAATCGTCATGACGGACATACTTTGCTGAGCCATTCCTCTAGCAATCGATTCGTCAAAATTTTCTGAGGTTATGTGCAGAACTCCGTTGTTAGTGGACTTGATGCCTTCGAATAAATAATAAGAAGCGGAAAAGCGATCGGAGAGTTCTTTGGCGACTTCTGATGTGCCCGGTTCAATTCCTCCGCCGTGAATGGCCATAATGGATAGGTAGCTAAAGCGCTGTTCGTAGCGAATATCATAGTCTTGATGGAGAATCTCGTGCTGCTGCAGTTCTGCATAGGAAGAGTAAGAGTCACCGCTTGCATAAGAGGGAAGGGGAATCACAAAGCAGTACATCAAACATAGCAAAGTGCTCGCACTCCATTTGAATAAACGGTTCATTAATAATCACCTCTATCTATCCTATGATAGGTAGAGGTGATTATTAGTGCTTCCGTCCGATATAGAGTAAATGAGAAGAAAGTCCAAGGTGATAAGAACTTGATGCTTGTTGGATAAGCAGTTGAACAATGCTGTCCATTTCTTCAGGGGACTTTTCTTTCCAGTAAGTCCATTCCTCAGAATTAACGGACGAAGCAACGTTAGAGGCAATCAGCTCAATGCATTGAAATCCATGCTTCTTTAAAAAAGGAATAATATCCTCAATATTAGCATAATAAGCGTGAGTAAACCGGCCTTCTTCGGCATGATCAAAGCAGCCTGATTCATAAAAATCATGAAGCGCTTTTGCCGTGTTGTTTGGTTTTAAACGCTCCGGGGATGTTAAAGAAGAAATGACGTGCTGGACGCGCGGCATAAACGAAATAAAGACAGTTCCGCCTGGCTTTGTGACTCGATACAGCTCTCGGACAGCTTGAATGCGATCTTGTTTCTTCTGCAAATGATACATTGGTCCAAGCATTAGTGCCGCATGAAATTGTTCATCCAGGCAACATTGAAGATTCCGGGCATCTGCCACGTGAAAATCACGAAATGCATTGTATACTTGCCGTTCTAAAGCCTTTTCCTTAGCTGTTTGAACTAAATGAGGCGTCAAATCAGTTATAGTTAATTCGTAGCCGTTTTCTGCTAGTTTTAAGGCATATCTTCCAGGTCCAGCACCGTTATCTAAGATATGTCCGCTGGGAGGAAGGTGTTTTTCAATAAAATGCCAGTTTACTTGAAACTCAATAGGCTCCCGTTCTAATCTTCCCCACTCATCAAATCTGCTGTAATAATCGATAATTTTATCCACTTTGATTAGCCTCCACTTCAAAAATTAGTTATAGTAAATTATAACAAAAATAGAAATAGTTAATAGGTGCGTTTATGAAAAAATGAAGAGGAAGGGAAAGGAGGAGGAAAAATGACCGCAGCTTTTATTAGTCGTCTAGCTCTATCAGGTCTGTTAGGAGCTTTGGTTGGATTAGAAAGAGAATTTAGAGCAAAAGAAGCGGGCTTTCGCACTCATTTTTTAGTTGCTGTCGGTAGCACGCTGATTATGCTAATTTCGAAATATGGCTTTTCAGATGTGCTTCATCAAGATCATATGGCTCTTGATCCGAGCCGGGTTGCAGCACAAGTAGTAAGCGGTATTGGTTTTTTAGGAGCAGGTATGATTATTATCCAAAAGCAGCATATTAGAGGGCTCACAACAGCCGCAGGCGTATGGGCAACGTCGGGAATTGGTTTAACCATTGGGGCGGGTATGTATACAGTCGGCATTAGTGCAACTATATTGGTGCTGATTGGCTTAGAAATATTGAACGTGATGTTTACATCACTTTCTACTCATTCCATTTTAATTAAGTTTCGTGCAGCGAATCAAGAGGCTATTTATGAGCTCCTTGATAAGATTGAAAGGGAAAATATTATGATTTCATCCTATGAAATTCACCGAGATCATCATCAAGGTGAACTGCTCTATTTTGTTGAAATAAAAGGAAAAGCAAAAAAGAAAGGGAATAAAGTAGAATTGATTAAATCAATTCATTCTATGGCTCACGTGTTATTTATTGAAATTGAATAAGCACTTATTTATTTTTTGTCAAAGAGATTAAGGCATAACTAAATTAGTCTAAAGTCGAACAAATGGATAAAGGGGCCAGTATGGATCGTTTAGTATACCGCAGTTGATTTTCGTGCAAGGCTTCGCTTTCCGGGGGCGGCCGGTGAGCCTCCTCGTCGCTTGCGCTCCTGCGGGGTCTCACCTGCTCCGCTTTTCCTGCAGGAGTCTTCTTCAACTAAAAAACTTTCGCTTCAGCCTCTTTATTCGTTCTCTATCTTGCTTAAATCGTTTCGCAGTGTTTTAGCATAGCAAAAAAAGGCTATTACCTAAATATAGAGAATTTTACTGGAGGTTATAAAATGAAAATTGGAGTCGTAGGTGCTACAGGAAAAGCAGGAAGTTTTATCGTGAAAGAAGCTTTAAATCGCGGGCATGATGTAACGGCAATCGTACGTGATGCGAGCAAAGTAGAAGAAAAGGATGTTCGTACACTGGAAAAAGACATCTTTGATATTACGGCAAACGATATTGAAGGTTTCGATGCGGTAGTGAATGCGTTTGGAGCTCCCGAAGGAAAAGAACATCTGCATGTAGAAGCGGGACAATCATTAATCCATGTATTTAAACAAGCTCCGGACGTTCGTCTTCTTGTTGTAGGAGGAGCAGGCAGTTTGTTTGTCGATGAAGAGAAAACGACGCGTCTAGCAGATACGCCTGATTTTCCAAAAGAGTATAAGGCGACAGCTGACAACCAAGCTCAAAATTTAAAAGACTTAGAAAGTACAAGTGATATTAATTGGACGTTTATTAGCCCAGCAGCATTTTTTAATCCTTCAGGAAAACGAACGGATGCTTATAAAACAGGGAAAGATCATGTTATTTTAAACTCAGAAGGGAACAGCCATGTCAGCTATGCTGATTACGCCATTGCAGTTATTGATGAAATTGAGCGAGGAGAGCATATAAACGAACGCTTTACCGTTGTATCCGACGCTAGATAAAGGAAAAGCCGCTTTATGCGGCTTTTTTTGTGCATGTTATACTATGGAAAAAGGAGTAAGGTATAGAATGGATAATACAGTAAATGTAGCGCTAACGTTTTATAGTGAAGCCTACGCGTCATCTATACATAGCTATACACTGCCTGAAGAGCAGCTCATTTATACGGCGCTTCCAACTGAAGCTATAGCTAAGTGCAAGCAGGAAAGAGATAGAACGCCCGTTTTGATTTTGGCAGTAAACAAACTAGCCGGCTTTTTCGTGCTCGACGCAGGGGAAGCCGTTAAAGAATATACCGAGAGCTCCGGCGCGCTTTTAATAAGGTCTTATTCCATTCATCCTGATTATCAAGGAAAGGGAATTGGCAAAAAGTCATTGAAACTTCTTCCTTTTTTTATCAACCATCACTTTCCGACTAAAAATAAAGTGGTGCTAGGCGTGAACTATAAAAACACGGCTGCGCAGCATTTGTACAAACGATGCGGCTTTGTTGATACAGACCGGCATATTTTTGGAAGCAAAGGAAAGCAGTTTGTTTATCAGATGAACATAAAAAAAGCTTGAACAAGAGTGCAAGCTTTTTTCTTATATAACAAGGAGGAAGCTAGAGCAAATAGGCAGCGCTACAAGGGACGTTTTTAATACGGGAGCAGGTACGCGATTTGTAAACTTTGCTCCAATATAGGAACCGACCATTGTGCCGACAACAACTTGAATCAACAGCGGAATATCTAAAAAGCCCTGCTGATAATAGCCCATTCCCCCGCCAATGGCAATCGGAATAATAACGAGCATTGTCGTTCCGGCTGACTGGCGAATAGACAAGCCTAACACCATCATAAGGCCAAGCTGGATAAATGGAGTTGATCCAATTCCAAACATTCCGGACAGAGCACCGGTAATTAAGCCAATGAGTAAAGAGTAGGCGACAAATTTAGCTCCTGTTGGAACAGTACGTTCTTTTTGCTGACGGGAAAATAAAAACATTCGCAGCCAAAGTAAAACACCAGATAATAAAAGCATACCGGCTGTTAGCCATTTTAGCTCGCCTTCTGGGATAAAGGATGAAAGGTTAGACCCAATCCAAGCGCCTAATGCACCGAGGATACCAACAGAGATACCGGATTTTAAAGATACGTTACCTTCGCGGTAATGACTGACAGCGCCAGATAAAGAAGAGAAAATCATTGCGGTAAGAGCCGTTGCGAGTGCAACGTGTACAGATACGCCGTACAGCAGCGTTAAAATTGAAATAATAAAACCTGATCCGCCTGCTCCGACAAATCCTAAGATCAGTCCGACGGCTAACATTGTTAAAACAATTGAAACATCCATAAACTAATTCCTTCTTTCAACACTTATTCTATGCAGACACATAACATTTTTAGCAAGTGCTACGTTCTTCATTTAAACATGAATTTTTTATGACGTCCAATGTATAATTTATATGAAATTAATAGTATTATGTAATAAGTAAAGGATGTGAAAAAATGGAATGGCAGCAGCTCGAATATTTTAATGTTGTAGCTCAAACGGAACATTTCACAAAGGCCGCAGAAAAATTATCAATTGCACAGCCTACGCTCAGCCGCTCAATTTCTAAATTAGAATCAGAGCTTGGCGTGCCGCTATTTGAACGAAAAGGAAGGCAAGTCATTTTAAATCGATACGGACGGCTTTTTTACGAACGAACGGCTAAAGTATTAAACGAAATGGAAGAAGCTAAACGTGAGCTTTCAGATTTGATTCATCCTCACCGCGGCAGTATTTCGTTTGCTTTTTTAAAATCATTAGGCGCTTCTTCCGTCCCAAAACTAGTTCATGCTTTTTTACAAGAGTATCCGAACGTTCAGTTTCAAATTTTTGAGAACGCCACGAACATCATGCTCGATCAGCTTCAAACGGGGGAAATTGATTTTTGTATGTCTTCTGTAACGGAATCTAGGGCAGGAATTCAGTGGGAATATTTATGGAAAGACGAGCTGTACGCGTATGTCCCTGATACGCATTCTTTTGCCTCAAAACAAGTGCTTTCGATTTCAGAGTTGGCTCATGAATCATTTATCGCGTTAAAAAAAGGATATGGAAGCCGAACAATTTTTGATCAGCTGTTTGAAGAGGCCGAGATTGTTCCAAATATTACGTTTGAAGGAGAAGAATTTTTAACGGTGATTGGTTTTGTAGCGGCTCATTTAGGGGTTGCCTTGCTTCCTGAAATAAAGGGAGTAGACTTGCGAGGCATTAAAAAAATAAAGCTCAAAGAAGACACAGCTTCAAGGGTAATTGGGGTTGCGTGGAACAAGGATAAATATTTAACTCCTGTTGCGAAAAAGTTCCAGGAATTTTTAATTCAGTATTTCAAAGACCATCATACGGGAGGAAAACGATGAAGAAAATTGCTTGCCTGCACGCTCATCATTCGAACATCTCTTATATAGAAAAAGCGCTGCCGTTTGCGAACTGTATGCATTTCGTAGACCCTGGCCTTGTACATCGGGTAACAGCCGACCCTAAGTTTGCAGCGGAGTCAGCAGCTGCAAAAGTAGAGAAGCAGTTAAAGTGGATGGAAGAATGTTCAGCGGATGCCATTTTACTTACGTGTACGAACTACATTGCTCTTTTACCAGAAGCATTTACAAGCGATATTCCAATTATTAAAATCGATGAGCCTTATTTTCACCGAATATGTGAAATAGAAGAACCGCAGCTTATCGTGTTTACAAATCCGGAGACCGTAGAAGGAACAATGAAGCGCCTAGACGAATTTGCATTTCATCAAAATGTAAAGATAAAGGTTCGTCCTGTTGTGATAGAAGGTGCTTTTGAACTAGTAATGACTGGAAACCTAAAAAAGTATAAACAGAAGGTAAAACATGTCTTACATGAGCTAGTAAAAGAGCATAACACTGTTGTTTCAGTGGCGCAGCTCTCGATGGTAGAAGCGGCGGCGGAGGTAAGCGACCGTATTATTACGCCTCTTCAACCGTTAGCAGAAGAAGTAAGAAAAACAATTATTAGGTCATAAGAAATAAAAAAAGAAAAAATAAATGGTAAAATATTCACTTCATTTTGACAAAAATTTCATTTTCTTATATGATAAGTAGTGTTATAGAAACCACTTATTATATAGGGGAGGCATCGTTTTGTGAAGAAAGCAAATGCACGCGATAAGATTTTAGAAACAGCATCGCGGCTTTTTCAGCTGCAAGGCTATCATGCAACAGGATTAAATCAAATTATTAAAGAGAGCGGGTCGCCAAAAGGGTCTCTTTATTATTATTTTCCAAAAGGGAAAGAAGAACTGGCGATTCACGCTGTTCAATATACGAATAAATACGTCCAAGTTCAAATTAAAGAAAGTCTAAATAAATCTTCTGACGCAGCGCAGGCTATTCAGTATTTTATTGAAGAATTGTCCAAGCAGTTTGAACAAGAAGAAAGCATTGCTGGTATGCCTGTTGGACTGCTGGCTGGAGAAACAGCGCTTATTAATGAACCGCTGCGCGAAGTCTGCTACGCAGCGTTTCAAGATTGGGAAAAACTTTTTAGAGAAAAAATGATAGAGAGCGGATTTGAAGAAAAGCAGGCAGGAGAGCTTGGAGTTGTGATTAACTGTATGATTGAAGGAGGAATCTTGCGTTCGTTAACAGAGAAAACAAGCGCTCCTTTGCAGCAGATTAAGCAGCAGATTCCAGTTCTTGTTCGTAAATAAAAAGTGAGGCTGGGACATCACAAAATGAATCTAATCTAAAGACTAACAATCGGGATACATGAGCTGGACTGCTTGTGACACTGCTGTTGATTTCCGTGCAAGACTTCGCTTTCCGCGGGAGGCCGCTGAGCCTCCTCGCTGCTTGTGCTCTTGCGGCGTCTCACCTGTACCGTTTTTCCCGCAGGAGTCTGCGCCTTGTCCTCCAATCAACAGCTAGAAGCAGCTACCTACATAAAACCTAAGTTCACCATAATCATAAAAAAACACGAACTATTCATCCTTTGTGATAGATAGTTCGTGTTTCACTTTAACTAGACTACTTTGTTCTCGACTCTTTTTTATAGATTGACGGAATTTGGCATATATTGATAAAATCTAAAGTGTATTTTCTGAAAATTCTATTTCTTGAAAAAGAGAAAGAAAGGAGTAGCTTGTGATTTTTACTATTATTCAAGCTGATGATACGTGGGCACTATGGGGAATTCTAGCGATTTGGGCTTCTG
>Ga0209796_10000738_pt1 | contig 17548 bp, 16 predicted proteins | sample AgamicOrSfrz_FD_187167 | JGI IMG/M metagenome (GOLD analysis project Ga0209796, IMG submission 187167) | Agave microbial communities from Guanajuato, Mexico - Or.Sf.rz (SPAdes) (version 2) | ecosystem: Host-associated > Plants > Phyllosphere > Phylloplane/Leaf | place: Guanajuato, Mexico...
AGCCGCGCCGCCGCAGCCGCGAAGGTGCCGTGACGGTCGAGCGCATCCAGAATCAGCAGCGCCTCGAGGTTTAATCGCATTCCTCAGTTCTCCCCAAAAATTGTTGAACAACAACCTAAAATCATTCTGCTAACAATAAAGATTCTCATCTCGTATTTTTGTATCCAACAGCGCCACTGCTGTAAATCACTTTCAACGCGCCGGGAGGCGATATGAACAATCCGCATCAGGCCAGCCACGTCACGCTGGTGATCACCCATAGCGTTCAGGCGGAGAAACAGCAGGCTTATGAGCAGTGGCTGGAACAGATCATGCCGCAGGCGGCGCAGTTTCCCGGCCATCTGGGGGTGAACGTGCTGCGTCCGGTGCATGGCGAAAGCGTCTACACCGTGCTGATTCGCTTTGACAGTCTCGATAACTTGTTCAACTGGACGCAGTCCGAGGCGCGCAAGAAACTGATCGCCGAGCTGCCGCAGCTGCTCTCCGGCCCGGAGCATATCGACGTGCGCCCCGGCGCCGCGTTCTGGTTTACGCCCGTCAGCAAGGCGGCGCCGCGTCCGGCGAAGTGGAAACAGTATCTGCTGACGCTGGGCGTGATTTTCCCCTCGACCCTGCTGATCCCGCCGCTCTGGGTCGCGCTGCTGCCCGCCAGCCGCGGCACGCTGTGGGGACATTTTATAGGCGATGCGACCGTGGTCGCGCTGGTGGTCTGGCTGTGGATGCCACTGCTGACGCGTTTGCTGAAAAACTGGTTACTTCCGCGAGGATAGCGGCGAGGTCTGGCGGATTATCCCAGACCGACGCCGTTTTTTCCGTTGCGCTTGATGCGGTACATCGCCTCGTCGGCGCGGCTTACCACCGCGCTGAATCCCTCCTGCGGCTGCGTCTGCACAATTCCGATAGAGGCGCCGATAGTCGCCGTGCCGTTCTCCAGCTCAAACGGGGTCAGCGCCGCCTGCAGACAGGCGCGGCTCACCTGCTCCACCCGCGGATCGTCCTGACCGAACGGCATCAGCAGCACAAACTCGTCGCCGCCCAGCCGCCCCGCCAGCACCGACTCGGGGCACGCCTCGCACAGGCGCTGGCTGAGCTGGATCAGCAGGCGGTCGCCGCTGCGATGGCCGAAGGTGTCGTTCACATGCTTGAAATCGTCGAGATCGATAAAGGCGACGCAGAGCGCGTTCTGTTTGCGCATCTGGCTGAAGGCGTTGCGTAAGGCGTGACGGTTGGCGAGCTGCGTCAGGGGATCGTGATTCGCCAGCATCGCCAGCTGCGATTCGTACTGCTTCTCTTTGGTCATGTCGATATGGGTGCCGGTGACCTTCAGCGGCCTGCCCTGCTCATCCCATTCGCTGATGCGTCCGCGATCCAGCACCCAGGTCACGCCGCCGTTTTTAGCGATCATCCGGTGCAGCGCCTCATAGTAAGGCGCTTTGCCTTCGATATGGTCGTAAAAGGCTTTCAGCACCTCGGCGGCATCGTCGGGATGCAGGCTCTCTTGCCACTCGGAGAAATGCGCTCTGCTCTCTTTCGGCTGATAGCCCAGCATCGCGCCCCAGCGTCGGTTAAAGATCACCAGCTTGCCGGAAGGAATATCCAGTTGCCACAGGCAAAGGCCGGTGCCGTCCAGCGCCGCGTCGAGCTTGCTGCGGGCGTCGTGCGCTATACGCTTGAGTCGCGCATTATGCTTTTTCAAAATCTGTATCTGCTGGCGCAGCGCTTCGTCAGACATGGCACGCGGACGTTGAGAAATAAGATGTATTTTGCCTGTGCGGATATTTCTGTAAAGAGAAGCGCTGGAAACATGATCAGCCGCGCTTTATCGGCTTAACCGCAAGATTTTATCCGGTTTAAATCACGCTTTCCGCATAGTCAGCGGCAGCGCGCGTAATTTTCACCACTTGCAGGGCGATCCTTCGCCTGCGCGGCCACCGGCTATAGTCAGAGTAACGTTAATCCTGGAGGGTATGACCATGAAACTTTGCGCCACCTGCGGCACCGCCTACGCAGAGGTTTCGCCGCAGCGTTGCAACATCTGCGAGGACGAACGGCAATGGGTGCCTGCCGCCGGCCAGCAGTGGACCGATTTTGCCGCGCTTACCCGCAGCCATCAGAACAAATGGCAGCAGCTTGAGGCGGGCCTGTTCAGCATTAAAACCGTGCCGAACTTCGCCATCGGCCAGCGCGCGCTGCTGCTGCGCAGCGGCGGCGGCAATATTCTCTGGGACTGCATCGCCAACCTGGATCCCGCCACTACTGAGCTGATCCACGCGATCGGCGGCCTTTCAGCTATCGCTATCTCGCATCCGCACTACTACACCACCATGCAGGCGTGGGCGGAGGAATTTAACGCGCCGATCTATCTGCACGGCGACGATCGTCAATGGGTGATGCGCGACAGCGACGCCATTCAGTTCTGGCAGGGCGAAACGCTGCCGCTAAACAGCGAGGTCGATATCGTGCGGCTCGGCGGCCATTTCGCCGGCGGCAGCGTGCTGCACTGGAAAGCCAACGGCGGCGTAGTGCTGGCGGGCGATATCATTCAGGTGACGCCAGGCAAAGATGCGGTCTCTTTTATGTGGAGCTATCCCAATATGCTGCCGCTCTCCGCCGCAACGGTAAGCGAGATGCTGCGCCGCTGCGATGCGCTGGCGTTTTCGCGTCTTTACGGCGCGTTCGAAGGGCAGGACGTCACGCAGCAGGCGAAGGAGATCGTGATGCGATCCGGGGCGCGTTATCTGCGCTGTCTGGCGTAAACTGGCCCTGCGGGAAAATAAATTGTCGTCGCCACTACGCAAAAGTAAAACGATCGGTTTACTTTTAAGAGATGAAAAAACGCGACGATATTTTGCAGGCGGCCGAAAGGCTGTTCTACAACAACGGCTTTCATGCCACCAGCACCGACCAGATTTGTCGGGAAGCGGGCGTCTCGACGCGCACGCTCTATCACCACTTTGCCTCGCGCGAGGCGCTGACCATCAGCGTGATGGCGGCGCGCCGGGCGCGCTTTTTCGGCGATCTGCTGCCTGCGCAGCATCCGCAGGCGCTGCGCAGGCTGTTTGAGACGCTGGAGGAATGGACGGAGCAGTATGGCGCGCAGGGCTGCTTTTTTATCAAGGCCTGGGGCGAATATGCGGAGAAAGACGCGATGCTGGCGGCGCATGCGCTCGACTATCGCTATGCGCTGCGCCGCTATATCGGCGACTGCGTGACGGATGAGCGCCTGGCGAACGCGGTGTGGATGCTGTTTGAGGGCGCGGTGATTTCGGCGCTAATGCTCGGCGCGGACGCGGCGAAGCATGCGGGCGACGCCGCCGCGCGGCTGATGCTGCCGCGTGAGGAGCAGCGATGAGATCCGCTATGGCGCTGGGCGTGACCGGCTTTTCGCTGATTGCCGTCACCTACGGCATGGCGCGTTTCGCATGGGGCCTGATGATGCCGGCGGTGATGAAAGAGATCCCGTTCAGCGTCCATCTCGCCGGCATCATTACCGCCTGCAGCTATATCTCCTACTGCCTTTCCACCGCCGCCGCGCCCTGGCTGGTGGCACGCTTCGGCGCCAGAGCCTCGGCCTGCCTCGCCGCGCTCTGCGCCGCGGGCGGACTGCTGCTGCTCGCCTGCGCCTTTTCGCCGCTGATGCTCGCCGCCGGGCTGTTTATCGCCGGACTAAGCGCGGGCGTCGCCTCGCCCGCCATCGCCAGCGCGGTGGGCGACACGCTGCCGCCTGCACAGCAGGATTCCGCCAATACCGCCATCAACGCCGGCACCAGCGCGGGCATTATGCTTTCCGTGCCGGTGCTGCTGATGCTGCCCGGCGGCTGGCGCGCCGCCTGCGTCGCCTTTGCGCTGCTGGCGTTGCTCTGTTTGCTGCCGGCGCGGCGCTATCTGCCTGCGGATCGGCGCGCCAGACAGGAAGATCGCGCTGGCTGGCGCGATCTGATTCGGCAGCGATCGCTGATCCGGCTAGCGATCGTCGCGTTTATCAGCGGATCCGCCAGCGCGGCCTGGTGGAGCTTCGGCCCAGATATTCTGCGTAATCACCTTCATCTCGACGCGCGCGCCAGCAGCCTGCTGTGGCTGATCGGCGGCGGCGCGGGCATTGCGGGCGCGCTGACTGGCGCGGCGCGGCGCGCGCTCAGCCTGGTGCAGATCTATCGGCTGTCGCAGCTCTGCATGGCGCTGCCGCTGCTGCTACTGGCGAGTCTGGAGGGCTTTTCATGGTGGCTGTTTCCCGCCGTGGCGCTGGGCGGCGCGGGCTACGTGACGCTTTCCGGCGTGCTGCTGGTGTATGGCGCGGCCGCCACGCCCGCTGCGCCGGCGTCAGGCGTCGGCGTGGCGTTCTTTATGCTGGCGGCCGGTCAGGTGGCAGGCTCGGCGCTGTTCGGCACGGCCTATGCTGGCCTGGGCGCAGGCACGGCGCTGCTGGGGTTTGCCGCGCTGGCGCTGGCGATGACGGCGGTGCTGCCGGGAGAGAGTAATCGCTAGTTTATCTGGTAGGAAAGACCAAGCGTGACGGTATCTCCTTCCGTGTGGTAAGTCGCTGTTCGTTCTAAAGATAAAACATTGCCGCTGTAGACAATTTTCACCTTATTGTCGTCTTCCGTAACGGCTGAAATGGTCCCATCGCCCACAAGGAATGGCGTTTGCTGTTTTAATTGCTGCGCTTGTGCTTCGCTATTGCCGCGCAGCTCGCCTGAAAGAAAGTAGCGATAGATAACCGGGACGGTCGCGCCGCCGCTGTCATTGCGGGTGGTATAGAGCCACAGGCGTTCGTTAATCTGATGGCTGTTCTGCAGAACATCGCCAGAGGGAGAGTCAGGAGAGTGGTTGAGCCAGAAAAAGAGTGCGACGACTGCTAATACGCCGAGCGTAACGAAGCGGTAAATCCCCTTAGAAGCCATGTTGGCGCGCATATTCTATCCCCTCCCTGATAGCTCGTTGATCGGCTGGGTCATCTCCATAGGGAGCATCGCCGTACCACGATCCCCATATTTCCTTGGAGGTTCCAGCATGCGATTGAGCCCACCCGGCTCCCATCAACAATATACCTGCAGGTATACCCGCAGCCGTGCCGGCAGCACCGAAATTGAAATTGCCGAATGCAGCCCAGTAAGGATTAAATTGCTTATAGTCCCAGGGGCCCCGATTACGGACTTTTTGATAGAACCAGTAATAGGTTTGAGGTAATGCTTTATCGCGTCCGTAACTATAACCACGCGCCTCTTGCATATTATTTTGTATAATTTGCCAACCGCCGCTGGGGCCGATCAAAGGTGGAGATGCCATCCATGACTCCTGACAGATTTCAGTCTGGCTGTTTAATATACAGGTTTATGGCATGGGTTATGGTGAATTAAGCGCGCTGACAGGCTGAATCAGCTGTCATCTGGCACTCAATATTGAGCAGCGGTTAAGAGGAAAAATACATTTCAACGCAGCGGGAATGTCTGGGCAGAGGGTTGCAAGTGTGTCGACAAGAAATAGTCAGGTGCTCCTTACTGCAAAGTTAACCTCGCTATGTAAGCGCCATTCCGCACAAAAGCAAAAACCCAGCCATAAGGCTGGGTTCTTTAATTTGTGGTGCCCGAACCCGGAATCGAACCAGGGACACGGGGATTTTCAATCCCCTGCTCTACCGACTGAGCTATTCGGGCAACGGGGCGCATTAAACCTTAATGGCCTCAAAGCGTCAAACGCTTTTCACTAAATTGCCCGCTGACTGCTGCGTTTTATAGCAACCCACAGACCATCTGGTAAAAAAAAGCGCAGCCGCGTCGCACCACGCTTACTTTTTCGCCGCCCCGGCCGATAACGATAGCGTCACTACATACCCATAATAAGGTGCACCATGCTTTCCACTATTTCATCAGGTCTTCTGTCACGCCTTGCGTGGCAAAAACAAACGCGCCCTTCGGCGACGCTTAACTCGCTCCGCAACGCTATCGCGATGATCGAGTTTACGCCCGACGGCATCATTCTTAACGCTAACTCGCTGTTTCTCGAGCGTATGGGCTACGCGCTGAGCGACATCGTCGGCCAGCATCACAGGCTGTTTTGCACTGCTGAATTTGCGCAGTCTTCGCACTATCGCGACTTCTGGCTGCGCCTGAAGCGCGGCGAAAGCTTTAGCGACAAATTCCTGCGCCTTTCGAAAAACGGCCGTCCGGTCTGGCTGGAGGCCAACTATGTGCCGGTGCAGGATCGCAACGGCCGGGTGGTAAAAATCGTCAAGCTGGCGACCGATATCACCGAGCGTATCGTTGACGCCCAGGAGCAGCGCGCCATGACCACCGCCATTGAGCGGTCGATGGCGGTTATCGCCTTTAACCTTAAAGGCGAAGTGCTGAAGGCGAACGCCAACTTCCTTAAAACCATGGGTTACCGCGCCGACGAGGTGATCGGCCTGCCGCACAGCCGTTTCTGCTCCGAAGAGCTGCGTCAGAGCGCCGAATACAAAGCGTTCTGGGAAAAGCTCAACCGCGGCGAGTTTATCTCCGGCCAGTTCCAGCGGGTGAATAAACAGGGCCGCACCATCTGGCTGCGCGCCACCTATAACCCGGTGTTTGATGAAGAGGGCAAGCTGTATAAGGTGGTGAAGTTCGCCACCGACGTGACGGCGCAGGTGGAGAAAAACCAGCAGGAGCGCGACGCGGCGCAGCAGGCCTACCAGACCGCGCTGCAGACCCGCGAGAGCACCCGCCACGGCGCCAGCGTGATCGAAGAGAGCGTGCAGACCATTAATGCGCTGGCAGGCGAGCTGCACGGCATCTCTGACGATATCGCCGATCTCAGCGACTCCTCCGATCGCATCGGCGCGATTGTCGCCAGCATTCGTCGCATCGCCGATCAGACCAACCTGATCGCGCTTAACGCCGCGGTAGAGGCAGCGCGCGCCGGTACGCACGGTCGCAGCTTCGCCGTGGTGGCCAATGAGGTGCGCACGCTGGCGGCCAATATCAATCAGGCCACCAGCGAGATCGAAAACCGCGTGCGGCAGAATCATCTGCTGGCGTCCAAAGCGCTGAAAGGCATCGCCTCCAATATGCAGCGCGCCGATCACGGCGTGGTGTTGGCTCAGCAGGCGGGCGGCGTGATCGGCGAGCTGCGCGACAGCTCGTCGGAAGTAGTGCGCGCCATTAGCCACGTCACCCAGACCTTAAGCCAGGAGTAGCCCGCAAGGCCGGCGCTACGCCGGCTTTTTCGCAGCAATTTGCCTTAACGCCCGATAATCCCTCACTTTTTATCCGCTCGCCTCATTGACATAAAAGCGTCATCAAGCCCCATTAACCTAGGATTAATCTTAATCAACCGGGTCTGGTCATCATGCAGCTGCCCGACAGCCTTTCATCGATGGCGTCCGCCTCCAGCCGCTACAGCGCACGCGTGCTCTGCATTAGCGTTCCTTTCGTCACGCCTGATACGGACAACGCCGCGGTAATGGCGCTGTTTGCGGAGCATAAGGATCTGATCGGCCTGCCGGTAGTGGAAGCGAGCCAGCCCTTCGGCATGATCAACCGCCACATTTTCCTGTCGCAGATGGCGCGCCCCTTTTTCCGCGAGCTCTATGACAGAAAGAGCTGCATCGCCTTTATGGACAAGTTTCCGCTGGTCATCGATATCGACAGCTCGCTGGAGAGCGTGGCGCAGCAGGTGGTGGAGAGCGGCGACAAGTCGATTGCGGACGGTTTTATTCTCACCGAGCAGGCGCGCTACGTCGGCATCGGTTTGGGCGTCGATCTGATCCGCCGGGTGTCGGATCTGCAGGCGCAGCAGCATCAGCAGATCCTGCAAAGCATCGACTATGCCCGGGTGATCCAGGACGCCATGCTGGATCGTTCCACGCGCCTGATGGATCGCACGCTAGCCGACTGGTGTCTGCACTGGCAGCCGCGCGACGGCGTCGGCGGCGATTATTACGCTTTTCACCGCCACGCCGCCGGCTGGATGGCGGTGATCGCCGACTGCACCGGCCACGGCATTCCGGGCGCGTTTATGACGGTGATTTTGCAGTCGGCGCTGGAGAACGCGATGAAGCAAGGCGATCTCGCCTCGCCCGCCGCTATTTTGCAGGCGCTTAACCACCATATAAAACGCACCCTCGGCCAGCTGAGCGCTTCGCAGCAAACCTCGCTGTCCAACGACGGCTGCGACGCCATGGTGCTGTCGGTAGATACCGAGCAGCATCAGCTGCGCTGGGCCAGCGCGCGCACCCAGGCCTTTCTGCTGGGCCAGGTCAGCGACGGCGCCATCTCGCTCAGCAGCGATCGCGTCGGCGTCGGCTATACCGATACGCCGGAAGGCTACGCGTGGCGCGAGCACGTGCTGCCGCTGCAGCACGGCGACATGCTGTTTATCTTCACTGACGGCGTCAGCGATCAGCTCGGCGGCGAACGCAACATCATGTTTGGTAAAAAGCGTATTCAGCGGCTGCTTAGCCAGTATCAGCATCTGCCGATGCCCGAGCTGTCGCAGGCCTTTCAGCAGGACTATTTACAGTGGCAGGGCAGCCAGGCGCGTCGCGACGACGTGACCTGGTTCGGCCTGCGTTATTAACCGCAGCGGGAAGAGTATGAACAACGGGTCGTTGAGAGAAGCGCCCTGTGTCGCCGGATCGCAGAGTCTGGTCGCGCTTCACTACACAGGTTTTTTCTCGCCGCAGAATATTACGGCGATGGGCGAGGTCGTCAGGCTGTTTCTGGAGAATCACGAGGACTCGGCCAAAGTGCGCCGCCGCCTCTTCTCCAGCTTTGTCGAGATCGCGCAGAATATCCTGCGCTACTCGCAGGACAGCCGCGCGCTGCCCCATCAGGAGCAGCTCTACCGTTTTGGCTCGCTCTCTCTGCGCTACGACGCCGGCAAATATACGCTGGAAAGCACCAATCTGGTGGATCTCGACGCCTGCAATCGGCTGCGCGACAAGCTGGAATCGCTGCGCGTGATGAGCAGCGAAGAGATTAAACAGGCCTATCGCCACGGCCTGCGCGCCGAAAGCCCCGCCTGGAGCCAGGGCGCCAATATCGGTCTGTTAACCCTGGCGCGCGACGTCAGTGAACCGCTGGAGTATGACCTGCGACCGCTGGAAGCGGGCGAATTCTCCGCCTTCTGGCTTAAAGCCACCATCTGTCATGATTAAAGATCTCTCTATGCAAACCATTCAATTCGCCGCCACCGACTGCACGCCCCACGTCGATTTCGATTTCGACGCGCAGCGTTTTACGCTCAAAGGGGAATCCTGGCCGGAAAACGCCGCCGCCTTTTATCGCCCGCTGCAGAGCGCGCTGGAGAGCTGGCAGCCGCGCCAGCAGGATCCGGTGGTGGTAGAGATCGCGCTGAGCTACTTCAACAGCTCCAGCACCAAGATGCTGTTCGGGCTGTTTGACCAGTTCAACCAGCTGGCGCAGCGGGGCAATACCATTCAGCTGAACTGGCGCTACGACGAGGAAGATGACGTCTCCGAAGAGTTTGGCCAGGAGCTGCAGCTCGATTTCAGCGCGCTGACGGTGCGGCTGCACGCGGAAACGCCGCAATGATGGAGCTGAAAGAGCTGTTCAGCGAAGAGACGCAGGCGCTGGATCGCGCCACGGACGTCGCGGCTCAGCCCAGTCTGCAGGCGGAGGACTACCGCGCCGCGCTGCAGCAGCTGAACCAGCACTATCAGCGCCTGATGCGCGAAACCTGGCGCATGATTTCGCGCAGCGACCGCGCCGAACGCGAGCTTAACCGCGCCAACGAGCGGCTGGCGCAGCTGGCGCGCGAGCTGGAGTATAAAGCGACGCACGATCCGCTGACCAACGTCTGGAACCGCAGCGCCATTATTCAGCGTATTACGCAGACGCTGGCCTGCTCGCCGGCGGCGCTGATCATTCTTGATATCGATTTCTTTAAGCGCATCAACGACGAGCATGGCCATCCGGTCGGCGATCGGGTGATTTGCGAGATGGTGGCGCGTATTCAGCGCAATTTGCCGCCGCTCGCCAGCATTGGCCGCATCGGCGGCGAAGAGTTTACCATTTTGCTGCCCAATACCTGGCTGTCCGACGCGGTGATCGTGGCCGGCGCTATTCTCGCCTCGCTCAACGCCTCGCCGCTTAAGGCACTGCCGGCGCGTCTGGTGACCGCCAGCCTGGGCGTCAGCTACAGCGCCACCGGCAGCGATTTCGAAACCCTTTACTACAACGCCGACGCCGCGCTCTACGACGCGAAAAAGCACGGGCGCAATCGGGTATTTTTCCGCTGATCGCGCCGCCAGCCTGCTGCGTCACCGTCCGGCTGGCGGCGGGTTAACGGCTAAGCCGCGCCGGCGCGCTGCTTTACGGCTGCTGCGCCGTCTCGACCGGCGCCGACGCTGGCGGCGGCAGGAAGATATGGTCGAGGATCTGGCGCATCACCGGCGCGGCGGTCACGCCTTCATTGCCGCCATTCTCCAGAATCAGCGCCACCGCCACCTTCGGGTTGTTAAACGGCGCGAACGCGGTATAGAAGATGTGGTCGCGCAGGCGCACCGGGATCATTTTCGCGTTATAGGTCTGGTTCTGCTTCAGGCTAAACACCTGCGAGGTGCCGCTCTTCGCCGCGATGCCGTAAGGCGCGGTGTGAAAATATTTATAGCCGGTGCCGTTCGGCGCGTTGGCCATGCCGAACATGGCGCGGCGCACCAGCGCCCAGTAAGGCGAACGCGCGTCGCCGATCTGCGGCTGCGGCTGCGTCGGCTGATAGGGCTCAACGGTTTTGCCGCGCTCGGCTTTCGCCAGCAGATGCGGCGCAATCACCTTCCCGTTGTTGATCAGCGCCACCATCGCCTTCACCATCTGAATCGGCGTGGCGATCCAGTAGCCCTGCCCGATGCCCACCGAGACCGTATCGCCCTGATACCAGCCTTTTTTATGCACCTTGAGCTTCCATTCGCGGCTCGGCAGCAGGCCGTTGTACTCTTCGTTAAGATCGATGCCGGTAGATTTGCCGTAGCCGAACTGACTGAGCATGCTGTGGATACGGTCGATGCCCATCATAAACGCCACCTGATAGAAGAAGGTGTCGGCGGACTCCTCAATCGCTTTGGTGACGTCCAGCATGCCGTGGCCGCTTTTTTTCCAGTCGCGATAGCGGCGATCGGTGCCCGGCAGCGTCCAGGTCGGCGCGCCGAAGAAGCTGGTCTGCGGCGTGATGACGCCGGTCAGCAGCGCCGACATCGCCATATAGGGTTTTACCGTCGATGCGGGCGGGTAAAGCCCCTGGGTGACGCGATTGATTAGCGGCAGATCCTTGTCCTGCAGCAGGGTTTTATAGGCCTGATAGCTGATGCCCTTGACGAAGGGATTGGGATCGTAGCTTGGGCTGGAGACCATCGCCAGCACCGAGCCGTCGTGCGGATCCTCTACCAGCACCGCCGCGCGCTGCCCGGCCAGCAGGCTCTCTACGTACTGCTGCAGATGCAGATCGATGGTCAGCGTAATATTTTTGCCCGCCACCGGCGGCACCTCTTTCAGCACGCGCACGATGCGGCCGTGGTTATCCACCTCGACTTCCTGATAGCCTGGCTTGCCGTGCAGCAGCGACTCGTAATAGCCCTCGATGCCCTGCTTGCCGATATTGTGGTCGGCGGCGTAGTTCTCGGCGATGCCCGCGGCGTTGAGACGCTTATAGTCGTTATCGTTGATTTTCGAGACGTAGCCGACGACGTGCGCCAGGTCGGCGCCGTAGGGATATTCGCGATCCTGATAGGTATCGACGCTGACGCCGGTGAAGCGATACTGGTTCACCGAGAAGCGCGCCACCTCTTCGTCGGTCAGCTCCTCTTTCAGCACCACCGGCTTGTAGCGGCTGTTCTGCTTCAGCGTGTGGGTAAAGGCGTCGATCTCATCCGGCGTCAGATCGACGATCGGCGTCAGCGCCTTCAGCGTCGCCTGCATATCGGCAATTTTGTACGGCGTCAGCGTGATGTCGTACCAGGTAACGTTATGCACCAGCGGGATGCCGTTGCGATCGAAGATCAGCCCGCGCGTCGGCGCGATAGGGATCATTTTAATGTCGTTCTGGTTCGATCGCGTCTGGTAGTAGCCGTGATCGCGCACCTGCAAACGATAGAGATTGACGCCGAGAATGGTGAAACAGATAACGACCAGCGCAAAGGCGACCAGCGCGCGGCGCGCGAAGAGCTTTTCTTCAGCTTCGAAATTACGGAAATTCATTAGGCGGCATTGGCGGACAGGTTATTTTTTGTTGTCGCGCTAATGATAGGGAGCTAAGAGGTCAGCGCCAGCAGGAAGATGCACAGGAGTAGTGAAAAGTGTGTCATTTGATGAGAATGTTACGAAAATCGCCTGAAACTCCCCGTCTCACGCGGTAATGCACGAGACGGGGAACAGGCAAGCGCAGGCTTAGTCGCCCAGCAGCACCGACTCCAGCGCGATCTTGATCATATCGTTGAAGGTGGTCTGACGCTCGGCAGAGGTGGTCTGCTCATGGGTGCGGATATGGTCGGAAACGGTGCAGATGGTCAACGCTTTCGCGCCAAACTCCGCCGCCACGCCGTAGATGCCCGCCGCTTCCATCTCCACACCGAGGATGCCGTACTTCTCCATCACGTCGAACATCTGCGGATCCGGGGTGTAGAAGAGATCGGCGGAGAAGATGTTGCCGACGCGCGCGTCTACGCCCAGCGCTTTAGCCGCGTCAACGGCGTTGCGCACCATGTCGAAGTCGGCAATCGCTGCGAAATCGTGATCCTTGAAGCGCATGCGGTTGACTTTAGAGTCGGTGCAGGCGCCCATGCCGATCACGATATCGCGCAGCTTCACGTCCGCGCGCACCGCGCCGCAGGAGCCGACGCGGATGATCTTTTTCACGCCAAAGTCGGTGATCAGCTCTTTGGTGTAGATCGAGCAGGACGGGATGCCCATGCCGTGGCCCATCACGGAGATTTTACGGCCTTTGTAGGTGCCGGTGTAGCCCAGCATGCCGCGCACGTTGTTCACTTCAACCGGATTTTCCAGAAAGGTTTCCGCGATGTGCTTCGCGCGCAGCGGATCGCCCGGCATCAGTACCACGTCGGCGAAGTCGCCCATTTCTGCATTAATGTGAGGAGTTGCCATTGTTGTTTGTCCTTTTTAAATTCAGCGGCTCTGTTTACAGCATGCTCTTGCCGTAGTCCATATCGGACAGGCCAAAATAGTGCGCAATCGTCTGGCCGATGTCGGCGAAGGTTTCGCGATAGCCCAGCGAACCAGGTTTCACTTTCGGGCCGTAGATCAGAATAGGAATATGCTCGCGCGTGTGCTCGGTGCCCTGCCAGGTCGGATCGCAGCCGTGATCGGCGGTGAGGATCAGGATGTCATCCTCTTTCACCAGCGCCATCAGCTCCGGCAAACGACGGTCGAACAGCTCCAGCCCGCCCGCGTAGCCGGCGACATCGCGACGGTGTCCCCAGGTCGAGTCGAAATCGACGAAGTTGGTAAAGACGATCGACTGGTCGGGCGCCTTCTTCATCTGCTCGATGGTGGCGTCGAACAGCGCGTCCAGGCCGGTCGCCTTCACCTTCTGCGTGATGCCCTGATGCGCGTAGATATCGGCGATTTTGCCCACCGAAATCACTTCGCCGCCCTTTTCGTCCACCAGCTTTTTCAGCATGGTCGGCGAAGGCGGTTCCACCGCCAGGTCGTGACGATTGCCGGTACGCTCGAAATGGCCCGCTTTATCGCCGACAAACGGACGCGCGATTACACGGCCGATGTTGTAGCCGCCTTCGGTCAGCTCTTCACGGGCGATTTCGCACAGCTCATAGAGGCGTTCGAGACCGAAGGTCTCTTCATGACAGGCGATCTGGAACACCGAGTCCGCCGAGGTGTAGAAGATCGGCTTGCCGGTTTTCATATGCTCTTCGCCGAGCTGATCGAGGATCACCGTGCCGGAAGAGTGGCAGTTGCCGAGGTAGCCCGGCAGATTTGCGCGCTCGACCAGCTTGTCGAGCAACTCCTGCGGGAAGCTGTTCTCTTTGTCGCTAAAGTAGCCCCAGTCGAACAGCACCGGCACGCCGGCGATTTCCCAGTGGCCGGACGGCGTGTCTTTGCCGGAAGAGAGTTCGCTGGCGTAGGCGTAAGCGCCGGTGATTTCCGCATTGGGATCGAGGCCCAGCGGAAAGCGGCCGGTAGAGAGCTCGGCGGCTTTACCCAGCCCCAGCGCGGTCAGGTTAGGCAGATGCAGCGGGCCTTTGCGCCCTTTATCCGCTTCGCCGTTAAAGCACGCTTCGGCGATATGGCCGAGCGTATCCGATCCTGCGTCGCCGAATTTGTCGGCGTCTTTGCTTGAGCCGATTCCAAAGGAATCCAGCACCATAATAAAAGCACGTTTCATGCAAGTCTCCTGCGCCTGCGCGCGTGACAAGTCAAAAAAAAGCGATCAGATCAGTATACCCGAATGAGTGCGCAGCGGCAGCATAAAGCCGCATTTTTGCGGCTTTTTTGCAATGGCGTCGCGGACAACAGCGGCCGTCTGCAAAGAGAGCGCCGCTCGGCCGCTGTTATCCGTTTTTATGCTTAGCAGTCGCCGACGCGCACCCGACGGTAGACCGCAGGCAGCGCCTCCGGCGCGCTGTCGCTCAGCGTGACGGCGGCGCGCACCGCGGCGGCGGCCTGCTGCCAGCTCGCCTCGCTGCTGGCATGCACGATCGCCAGCGGACGCTGCGCATCGGCGCGTTCGCCCAGCGCGATCGTCTCGCTCAGTCCGACGCTGTAGTCGATAGCGTCGCTAGCGCGCTGGCGTCCGCCGCCCATCGCCACCACCGCCATACCCAGCGCGCGCGTGTCCATGCTGCTGACGATGCCGGGACGATCGGCATAGACCGCCTTGCTGAGCGTCGGCTGCGGCAGATAAGCCTCGTGGCGTTCGACGAAATCGGCGGGGCCGCCCTGCGCGGCGACCATACGCGCAAAGACGTCCACCGCCTGGCCGTTATCCAGCACCTGCTGCAGCCTGGCGCGCGCTTCTTCTTCGCTGGCCGCCAGCTTGCCGGAGATCAGCATTTCGCTGCACAGCGCCAGCGTCACCTCCAGCAGGCGCGGGTTGCGCTCCGCACCGGTCAGGAAGCGCACCGCTTCGCGCACTTCCAGCGCGTTGCCCGCGCTGGAGGCGAGCACCTGGTTCATATCGGTGAGCAGCGCGGTAGTGGTGCAGCCCGCGCCGTTCGCCACGCCGACGATCGCCTGCGCCAGATCGAGCGACGCCTCGAAGGTCGGCATAAAGGCGCCGGAGCCGACTTTCACGTCCATGACCAGCGCGTCCAGCCCTTCCGCCAGCTTTTTCGCCAGAATCGAGGCGGTAATCAGCGGAACAGAGTCCACGGTGGCGGTGATATCGCGCGTGGCGTAGAAGCGCTTATCCGCCGGCGCGAGCGAGCTGGTCTGGCCGATAATCGCCACGCCGACCTGTTTGATAATCTGACGGAAACGATCGTCGTTCGGGAAAATGTCGAAGCCCGGAATCGCCTCCAGTTTGTCGAGCGTGCCGCCGGTATGGCCGAGGCCGCGTCCGGAGATCATCGGCACATAGCCGCCGCAGGCGGCCACCATCGGCCCCAGCATCAGCGAGGTGACATCGCCGACGCCGCCGGTGGAGTGCTTATCGACCACCGGCCCGTTGAGATTCAGCGCCTGCCAGTTCAGCACGGTGCCGGAGTCGCGCATCGCCATAGTGAGCGCCACGCGCTCCGGCAGCGACATATCGTGAAAAAAGATGGTCATCGCCAGCGCGGCGATCTGACCTTCGGAAACGCTGTTATCGCGCACGCCGTTGATGAAGAAACGAATTTCTTCTTCGCTCAGCGTCTGGCCGTCGCGTTTTTTACGGATAATTTCTTGCGGCAGAAACAAAATCGCCCCCATGATCAGGGTTGGGATGAGAATGGCGGCCTGCGGCCGCCGTCACGCAATCAGTAGCCGGTTTTGCTGTTGGCGGTCTGATGGCCCAGCGCGTTCAGCAGGCTGGCTAACAGGCTGGAAGCGCCGAAGCGGAAGTGGCGCGCGTCAGCCCAGCCTTCGCCAAGGATATCGTCCGCCAGTTTGAGATAGATGGCCGCGTCGTCCGCCGTGCGCACGCCGCCCGCCGGCTTAAAGCCCACCTTCTCTTTCACGCCTTTGTCGCGGATAACGCTCATCATGATCTGCGCCACTTCCGGCGTGGCGTTGACCGGCACCTTGCCGGTGGAGGTCTTGATAAAGTCCGCGCCTGCGTCGATGGCGATCTCAGAAGCCTGGCGGATCAGCGCCTCTTCTTTCAGCTCGCCGCTTTCAATGATCACTTTCAGCAGCACATTAGCCTGCGCGCACGCCTCTTTGCAGGCTTTCACCAGATCGAAACCGATCTGGGCATTGCCGGCGATCAGCGCGCGGTAAGGGAACACCACGTCAACTTCGTCCGCGCCATAGGCGATGGCGGCGCGGGTTTCCGCCAGCGCGATGTCGATATCGTCGTTGCCGTGCGGGAAGTTAGTCACGGTGGCGATGCGGATGTCAGGCGTGCCCTGCTCGCGCAGCGCTTTGCGCGCCACCGGAATAAAGCGCGGATAGATGCAGATCGCGGCGGTGTTGCCTGCCGGCGATTTCGCCTGGCGGCAGAGCGCAATCACCTTCTCATCCGTATCGTCTTCGTTCAGGGTAGTCAGGTCCATCAGTTGCAGCGCGCGCTGCGCGGCGGCGGTAATGTCAGTCATGTTGTTCTCCAGATAACAAACAGACGCGGAAGCGCCGGTGTAATGTGATAATTCTAACAATATAAAGCGGCTGATAATGTGTATTTCATCACATCACCATCAGGAACTGTTAGCAATAGCGTCATTATAACGCAGAGAAGCGCAATGTTACTATTATCACATCAGGAGAGATTAATCAGGCAGGTTGAACAGCGTGCACGTATTGCGCCACAGCGCCTCGGCGATAACCTGCGGCGGCTCCGGGCGCAGTTCGCACAGGGTTTGCCACACCAGACGCGCGCGCTCCGGCCGGTTCGGCTCGCCCTGAAAGCCGTGCAGCGGCATATCGGGCGCGTCGGTCTCCAGCAGCAGCGCGTCGAGCGGCAGCTGCGCCAGGGTGTTGCGGGTTTTGCTGGCGCGTTCATAGGTCAGCGTGCCGCCGACGCCGATCGCGTAGCCGAGTTTGATAAACGCCTGCGCCTGCTGCAGGCTGCCGGCAAAGCCGTGCACCACGCCGCGCCGCGGCAGATCGTGACGGCGCAGATGCAGCGCCAGCTTGTCGTGGGTGCGGCGCGAATGCAGGATCACCGGCAAATCATACTGCTTCGCCAGCCGCAGCTGCGCGTCGAGTAAAAACTCCTGGCGCGCAAACTGCGGATTTTCCATATAGAGGTCGAGCCCGATCTCCCCTATCGCCGTCAGCTTCGTCGATTGCTGCCGCAGCCAGTTTTCCAGCTGCTCGAGATGCGCGTCCTCATGGCGATCGATGGCAATGGGATGCAGGCCGAGCGCGGCGTAAAGAGCGGGATGCTGCGCCGCCAGCGAAACGATGCGCGCAAAGCGGCTGGCCTCCACAGCCGGCACAAT
>Ga0209796_10000740_pt1 | contig 17523 bp, 5 predicted proteins | sample AgamicOrSfrz_FD_187167 | JGI IMG/M metagenome (GOLD analysis project Ga0209796, IMG submission 187167) | Agave microbial communities from Guanajuato, Mexico - Or.Sf.rz (SPAdes) (version 2) | ecosystem: Host-associated > Plants > Phyllosphere > Phylloplane/Leaf | place: Guanajuato, Mexico...
AATAATTAGAATTGGATTCAAAGGATCTTTCCGTCTTACATACACGATTCCATAGAGTTTTTGTTTATGAATCATTCACTCTAAGCATTCGATCTTCAATATATAACCATTCGAATTTCTTTATTATATTCATTATAATAATCATAATAATAAAAAAAATGCACCTCAATGTGCGTCCACCCTTTAGGGTAATAATAATAATAATAATAATAGCTTACCCAAACCCAAAAGGGAAATGAACCCACTACAGCTTGCATTGTTGGGGGTCACCCTGCCTTCTCTTCTTTCTTCATGTCTTATATATGGAATAAAATCATGATTATCAGACTATCTACAGGGTGTGTCTTACCCTTAATAAAGACATATAATATGCCAGAGGATATAGGTATTGAGAAATTTGGTATTGCCGGTCATAAATGTTGGTTTAATTGTATTCGGGCCTATACTACGGCTGCATTCCGGACAAAAGATAGAATTCAGAAAAGGTTTCATTCATCTTTATCCTATTCTTTGTATGGAAATTGGGAACGTTTAAGAGGTAGCATTGATTCTGTTAGATGGAAAGAAATTTATCCTGGTTCTATCTATGCTTCTATGGGTTTTTTATACCCTTACCCTAGAGCTATTGATTGTGATGTTATAACATTAGCATTCATACAATTAGTCGAGCAGTATGCTTACAATATAGATTCTGCGTATTTGAAATTTAGTATTGGATATACAATTCAATTACCTTCATCCTGTGATATCTCATTAACTTTAGGTAAGGCTATTCCTTTGTGTGATCAAATTGGTAATCGTGTTCCAAAAAAGAAGATATATGAGATGATTGAGCAACTAGTGAAGTTATATGGTGAGCAATATCAGGATGCTGTGATTAAAGGTCTCTTTATTCGTATGTATTATGAAAAAAAGGATTTCCCTCAATTAAAAGACTTTCCTAATGATATATCATCAGATATTCTTACTCATATTAACCAAGTTATGGAGTCAGAAATGGAAAGTTGTGAACTACCAGATGTTAAATCACTTCAGTATAAAAAAAGTCGTATTCCCACTAAAATAAAGGCAATCAAAGGTAAGGGAGCTGAATGTAGTTCTTTCATTGTAGCCGATATAGAGACTGTACTAGTCAATAGTGTTCATGTACCTTACGCAGCTGGTTACTTAGTGGTGAATCCTGGTGATGATCTGACTTCCATACCTTCATATTCGATCCAAACCTTTTTCAGTGAAAATCACATTCCTTTCTATCCTAACTTTGAAGATAGGAGTCAACAAATGTTATTTGAGTTTCTATCACATTTGGAAATCTATGTGAATAAAAATTCTCGTCTTAAAACAGTTTATTTCCATAATTTTGCCCGATTTGATGGAATTATCATTCGACGGTATTATGCTGATCGTGGTAATAAGTATAGAATTAAAACATTGATGAGGAATCATAAACTTTACGAGTTGAAAGTCTATATTGATGGTAAGCTCTTATTATGTTTCAGAGATTCATGCACATTGCTCCCTAGCACTCTTGAAGCATTGGGAATGACATTATGTCCTGAATTAGGTTCCAAAGGTTCTATCCCACATTCGGAATTGGAAGTGTCTAATCTTCAGGGTCATAGTGAGGATTTGATAAACTATCTTCGACAAGATATCCTTCTCTTAGGTGGTGTGATGTTGAAGGCCCAAGAGATTATTTGGGAAAAGTATCATATTGATATCGTGAAAGTGATGACATTGTCATCGCTTTCCCTTAAAATCTTTCGTCAGAATTATTTTGATGATGAGGCCTTTCATATTCATTTACCTACAAGGAACCAAGACAGCTTTATTAGGCGTGGCTATTATGGAGGTCATGCTGATGTCTATAAGCCCTATGGTGAGAATCTTTACTATTATGATGTGAACTCTTTATATCCTTATGTTATGAGTGCATATCCGATGCCTTGTGGTATACCTGTCTGGAAGAATAATTTGGAGAGCGTCGAATTAGATAGCTTGTTTGGATTTCTTGAGGCATTTGTAGTATGTCCTACTAATATATCACGTCCATTCTTACCTTATAAGGATAAAACTGGTACTTTAGTCTTTCCTACAGGAAAATTCGTTGGAGTCTATTATAGCGAAGAGTTGAAGTTTGCACGTAATTTAGGTTATCATATAATTCCTCTTAGGGGGTATTTGTTTGAGAAGAAGGACAGTCCTTTCAAAGGCTTTGTCTCACACCTCTATGAAAGCAGACTAGAATCCAAGAAATCTGGTGATGTTGCTATGTCATTTTTCTATAAGATTCTAATGAACTCTCTCTATGGTAGATTTGGTATTAATCCTGAAAGTACAGTAACAGAGATCTGCAATCAAAAGAAATATGAGGAATTGATGAAGAAGGATAATTTTCACAGCGCAGAGAAGCTTACCGATCATTACTATATTGTCAATTGCATTACCAATAAAAATAGCATGACTGACGACACTGAATGGAATCCTCCTAAGATGTCGGCTGTTCAATTGTCAGCTGCTATAACTGCTTGTGCTCGGATTCATATGTACCCAACCATTTCCCGAGACGACTGTTACTACACCGATACCGACTCCGTGGTTCTTGGAAGCCCTCTTCCGGATGAAGTAATCTCTTCCACTGAGATGGGTAAGTTTAAACTGGAGCACCTTGTTAAGAGGGGTATCTTCTTAGCCCCTAAGAGTTATATGTTAGACATAGAAGATGATAGACATATTATTAAACACAAGGGTCCTGCTAAAGATTTAGTAACATCTGAATGGTTTCAAAGGCAATTAGCAGATCTATCTTTAATGGAGCAGATCTCAACTTCAGCTAACTTCAGAATAGATTGGAAAGAACTCAAGATTGTCAAAAAGGATTTGCTAATAAACCTCGGACTACAACTGAGTACGAAAAGAGATAATGTCTATGATGATAATAATGTCTGGATAGACACACGACCAAAAGAAGTAATAGACTTAGGGAGTAAAGATGCAACCACTATTTACATATCAGAACTATTGAGGGAAAAGGCTAAAAATCCTGTGATTACAGAGAAAAGTACAAAACAGGAAGAAGTCAGTCAGTCCCCTACGGAAGGTCAAAAGACCAAACCAACTCTCTACAATACCAAGGCGGCGGCTAAGAAGGCTAAGACGGATGGTAATAAGGATCATAGACCAAAACCTGATGAATAAGTTGGAAAGGGCCCTTTCTTTCCCCTTAGAATATCTACAGGCAGGTCCGTTTCATTAGTAATGTACGCTGTAATTATGACTTCTGTTCTCTAGAAGCGTCTTAAATTTATTCCATTTGTTATTACTGCACACAGCATATACATAGTTGTTGTAATACTTAACAAACTCGGATACCTTTTTATCCCATATCTTTTTCTCTTTACTTAGAGATTCTGGTAAAAGTGAATTCATTAAATCTGTAAGATCATCTGATGGTATAGGATATTCTAACATGTGATAGTATTTACTTTTAAAGGGTGATGAAGGGTCAATCAGATTTTGATTAATAAAATCATTGATGATTTTTATTGGATGTCCCATATTAATAAATACATTGGTATATATATCTGGAACTATTCTTACGTAAGGCGAAGTAGTTATAAAATTATCATGTACCGTATATATAGGTGCACGTTGACTCAATAATGATTCCACTACTTGAATGGCTATGTATGCATCCTTCTGATGAATAAAGTTAACGAAGGTAGACACTTCCGTCTTCTGGAGATCTCTCTTAGAAGAAGAAAGTCTGTCAGTCACCCGACGTTTCTTGCGCATACGATCATATAGCCATATGTTTACTCCCATGGTAGACATATAGTCCTGGACTGTGGTGAAGTATGGGATGCCATAGAAGACCGGGCGATCCAAGGCTGATGAGAACCAGCCTATAAGGCGGATCAACTTGATCAGGTTTGCCATGTCCGGTCAGGCTCCAGAACGGAAAGCAGAGAAAGGCTATCTTTGACTAAAATAGAAATAGTCATTTCTCATCTTGCGGAGACTTCCAGAAAACGATACGGTACACTCCAGCCTCAGGAATTGGATTCGATGGTGAGCCTGCTGGAGGGGCGCCTCGCTGGTCGGTCTGTCTTTCCGCTTTTAAGCTAATGGTACTTCCTCTGTTCAGACAACACGGAGAAGAGGAAAAAGTCGTCACAAGGCATACGTACGTACAGTACAAGTTCTGTAGGAGTGCAAGCATTCGACTTCAGTTCCCAATAGAAATCCGTAGGGTACTCTCGGGCTAAAGGCCCAAACGGCACCTTGTTAGCAGTCCTATCCTCAGTGAACGTTGTTAGCTGTAGTTACTTATTCGAATTGTAGTAGTTAGAGCTATGAATGGCTCCATCAATCATAGAAAAAGTCTATGTTGAAGAACCACCACATCTTTAGAAAGTCCGTTTTGTGTTCAGTGAAAGAAAGCGAGACTGTAGGCTGGAATCTCCTCAACGAGCTGGAGTAGCGAACGGGAACAAGGGCCTTATTGATTCAACCTCTTTACGTGACTCCTCTATTGGTTAATAAAGTGAGATAGTTAGATAGTGAGGAAAGCGACGAAGCCTTCGGTAATACCTCTCTCTGTGCTGTCTTCCCGAAAGTAATATGCTTTCGTTATATATCAATAGAATGTGTAAGCCGAAGTAGCTGGTTCAGGCTAATATGCTAACCTGCATAGGGTAGCCAACAAGTATGCAAGACTCTTTTCGGACCTAGGATTGTCTTTCGGTTTGAAATCTATTATCAAATGTAGTTGTTGCTCGCCTGATAGTAAGTCGCTCGCTTCATTGAAGGAAGCGGGTCGATGTCTCGTATGAAGGGAATGTCGAGTTGCAACCATGAGAAAATTCCCTACAAAACTGGACGTTGAGGCCGCGTATAAGCCCTGCCGTTCACACTTCAGCGTCGAAAGCGGATCATGCGCACTGAACTAAGAAATAGTATAGTTACAGCTGTTCTAGGAATGGATCTTCCCTAACAATTCTTCTAACCCGGCTACTCCTAACTCATAGGGAAGACCAACTCACTGACCACCTGACCGGGTGAAAGCGTAATTCTCTATGCAAGCTAGATGAATATTTCCATATTAGAAAAAGAGCAAGAAGACGAAACCAAATGTCTGCAAACCAAAGACCGGCCAGGAGCCGCTACTTGACTGATTCATTGCCTCATGAAGTGAACTAGACTGGCTTCGATCTCTCTCTACATGAAGCTTCATACAGGATTAGGTTATTTCCCCCTTGTTCTTTGATTCCGCATTGGTGGATTATAAAATAACCTCTTGTCGCTGTCACTAATCTCTTTTTATTTAATATAATAGCCTATAGCCTAGCCCTGGAGGAATATGGAAACAGCTTTCGGAAATCAAGTAATTAGAAATTCGAGAATAGGTTTGGAACCCTAGCCTCATCTCTTCCTTCGCGAGGACTTTCTTTCACGATCGATTGATTGCAGTAAGGTCTCTCGAGTCGCCCATGCACACGCCGAAGAGGAAAGAAGATCCCCGATCTGCGTCAGACTTACTTGGGTGAGTAAGGCTTGCGGGTAATAAGGAGGAGATGGCAATCCACGCACTCTTTGCCGAATACCCGGTGCCCTTTGACTTCTTTTCTCGCTCCTGAGACTGATGGGTCAACCCATTAGTCTTGTTATACCCTTCTCAACAATCCGTTGCCTTAGGAAAGGCGAGTCGATTCAAGATCGGAGTTTCTCGGGTTTTTATTTGGTTATCTATCACTCCTAGTTAATCATATCTATCGGTTTGAGATTCCTTGGATGGGTTCCTTCGCTGTAGAAAGGCTTTATTATGGAGTTCCATATAGGCTATATCATAAGCCGCTACAAGGAAAGGATATAATAGACTAAGACTATATAAGGAGAATAATTATCTGCAAAAAGGCCTTCCTTCAAGTATGACAAAAGGAAACCAAAAGTGCTTAGTTCTTGATTGGATCACTGAACTTGGTTCACTGAGGACTAAATCAAAAACATAATCTGCTTACTGACGGAAAGTAAGTTTCCATGCCATTATTATAGCTCCCGGAAATCCCCGAATCCAAGATCAAGGCTGAATGGAATGAATTGGAAAGCGGAAACAAAAGAAAGGGAGAAGAGGGGGCACTCGTTGGTCTCAATCCTTTTTCGGCCTAATTCAAGAACTAAAAGTTTAGTAAAGCTAGCACCCGCTTTAACGTAAACAAAGAAATTTCCCCCCGAAAGGCCAATGCTTTAACTGATTGAGAAAGGAGCTTAACCCAGCGTACAATTAATTAGTTACCGGTGAAGAAGAATGGACAAGTTTGTGTTTGCATGGATTTTCGAGACCTTAACATTAACAAGGCTGACTTTTTATCTAACTTTCCACTGTCACACTATGATATCCTCGTGGATAAGACCGTTGGCCACGACATTCATGGACGCTTTCGCTTTCTCCGGATATAACCAGATGAAGCTTGCTAAAAAAGACAAAATCATTCACTAGACCATGGGGGAACCTACTGATACCTTGTCATGCCATTCGGACTTAAAAATGCTGGACATATCAAAGGAAAAACATCTTTCCATGATATGCTGCATGGAGGTATACGACATCAAAGTGAAATCCAAGACAGGGGAAGCTCACCATGAAGCCAAAGAGTCCTCGAAAGAGCAAGAGCCCTAAAATACAAGCTCAAGATGAATCCAAAGAAATGCGTTTTCGGTATATCTGCCGGAATGCTCCTCGGCTTTATTGTCAGGGGGATAGAAGTTGGTCTGTCCAAGGTGCGTGCTATACTCGATATGCCTCCGCCCTCAAAGAGGGAGCGAGGTCTCATTGGCAGACCTGATTAACTGCAAATGTAATATTAGGACGAGTGAATGTGAGGTACTGCAAGGCTCCAACTAAACTTCTGTATCGTTCAGGATTTTTCTTTTTTCTTTCTCTCCACAGAAACTTTGTTGCTGGATGCCAATTGGTGTAGGAGCTGGGACTTTTGTACTTTTGAAGACGGACCTTCAGAAATGGGTTGACTTTGGTGAGCGTCAATATATTCTATAGCGTCCCGCGGTTCCAAGTATTGAGTTGAGCCCTGCATACTTAAGAAGACTTTCTCAAAATCGAACCGCATGGGTTAGGAGTAGTAAAGGAACGATCTGAGCATCCACTCTTAAGGCGCACCTACTCTATGACGCTCGAGGTTGTTATCAGGGCTCAGATTCTTCTATTCAAAAATGTATTGTTGAAGTCTGATTCAAACTGCAATTGCCCGAGGAAATTGAAACTTTGCTTTAGAGCTTGAGATTTTTAAGGAAGGAAGATTGTGAGAAAAAGTTGATCTATCTCTTTCTTTGGATATTGGGGGGCTTTTCCTGAAAACGTAATTAAGCCTCACGTCTTGCCGCATGGATACGCATACTCTCGTATGGACCTATCCTTGAGCGATAGGATTCTATTCGACTTCTCATGAAAGAATGAAAGCCCACCGCCACCTTAAAAGGAATTTTCGGGTTAATATATGACTTTGCCCTGGCTGGCGTGAGGAAAGTGATCCCGAAACCGACAAGCAATATCTTCTCTCTTCTGACCCCAATGTCTTAGTCTACTTTTTAAGGATTGGGGGAGATTTTTTATAGCTAGCGTTTAGAAAGTGCTTCGAAAGGCTTCATCGATCGAGACTCAAACGATCACATATAGATAGGGGCGAGCTGTGCAACTTCTTGGAAGAAAGCAACCTTTCGCGCAGCTGACACACTCCTCCGCTCACTCCTAAGTTATAATAAGACAAGTGCTTCAGGTTAGGTCAGGAAGGGAAAGTGACTAGTTTAGTACATCTATATATGGTTTGTATATGAGGAAGGGGCAAACAGGCGTCAATCGGGAAGCGGCAGCTTCACTGACTTCGCCTAATGTAGGTTCTACTGACTTATGCGGCTAAGATGAGATAACGAGTGTCAGCGGTTAGCGAATCCCATCCTCAACTAAACCCGGGATTCTTTCGCCGATTACTTCCCTTGCCTGCTTCTAATTTTCTTTGGCATTCTAACCGTAGGCTCGATTCGCTTCCATCCTATACCTTCTATCCTACGTCTTATCACTCGGAATCGCTAGTCAATTTCCGATCTTGGGATGAATAGGGCTTCCAAGGATCGCATTCTCTCTGTCCTAGCTCTCTGCTGTATAAGGGTGGAAGATAAAAGCGATGGAAATTGCCTTCCTTTACTTATTATCCTTTGATAGGGTTATCACGATGTCTGTCTCTATGCCCGAAGGTCGAAGCAAAGGACTAAACTAAACAGGGTGAAGGGAAAGAGTCCCAGCCTTATAACAACGAATTTGTTGGTGAGTGCCCTTACAATGTACCTAGGTTGGCTCACACGTTCGATTCGATTTTGAGTTTAACTAGAAGTGGACTTCTCGAAACGTCAACCCCTTCTTCTCGCGCCGTACCTTGCTACTTGCATATTTCATATATATTCCATTTGAAATATATTCAATAAGCGTTCATGCTGTCGTAGATGATTTGTGTAGGGTAAAGATTTGATGATCGAGTATAGGGGGAGGAGCTTTAGCCACTCGACTAATAAGGAGAGGAGCGAAAAGCCACTCGACCGACGCCTATTGAGGAGCCGAAGGCCACTCTTCTGATAAGGAGAGGAGCGAAGGCCACTCGACCTTAGCCGGGAGAGGAGCGAAGCAGCTCTTAAGACTTGCTTTCCGATGCATAGTTAGCTCGCTTGCTTGCCCATCATAGGTCGTATTAACCCTATAATAAGTCTAAGCCAGTCCAGTTTAATAATCCCGAACTTCCTCTCCTCCTTTCTTTCTAATGAACTTACGTAGATAGATAGCTATTCGATATCAATATCTCCTGCTGTAATGACTAGGGGTTATCCGAAACTGAAAAGTTATGAACAGGAGAATTATTGGCATGGTAGAAGGGATTGAGAGCCAACGAAAGCCGTCAGCATTTCATGCTTTTGACGCATAATCCTTCCTCTCCCTAGTGTGAAGCCGTACCCCTCCAAGAGGGAGTGTCTGGTTCTTTAGGACCAGGAGCGCAGCGTCTGCTTTTGATAATCTAAACATACCCTCTGAAATAGCTGCATTCATTCCGTTATCGCCTAAATGAAATTGTAAAGTCCAACGAGGAGCTTACGATTTCCTATCTGTAGTAGGAGCAGACGATTTATATTCATTCTCAATACACAAAGGACTCGGAGATGAGGAAATAGATTCAAGAACTGGTCATGCCGTCGTTCAACAACTAGCCGAAAAGCAAGGACGCTAAGGATTCAAAAACCGAAAATGCTGTAGTAACCAATGGTGCTCCCCTCCCCTCTTTCTTTTTTTAAGTCATTAGCCTTTCTCTTAGAGAAAAGATAGGTTCAAAGCAACCCCCCCTCTCCTAAGAGTCGAGATCTCCCCAGTGTGAAACGTCAGGCATTGTCGACAGGCGAAAGGAGAAAGTCAATTGAATTATTCTGTCATCTGAGTTCGGTCCCTTGCTAAGTGGTTATCCTGCAGGCAGGCAAGGAAATTGATTGTTCCCACCGACCTCGACCGATGTCGCATTATCTATGGGGGGTGCAGACGAGGAGTTTTTCAAATCCTATTAATCTGGTTAAGCATAGGAACTCCGTGGTCAGCACTTTACCCGGATAGCTTCCACTCTGGACTAGCCTCGTCGAGGCGAAAGGTTGTGGAGCCCCTCGGTCACCCAAGGAATTGTCTATCCTTTCGTTGCCTTCTGGCGATGCGAATTTCGATCTATCTGTACCCTGGCTTATAAATCTGCACAGGTTGTGGGACTCTCTGCCCCAATGTTGATTTATTATGGCTCTTGCGGAGTAGAAATCTCCTCACCTAGCCTTCCTCTCTTTCAGAGAAGCCCATGGCACCGAGGTGACGAACTGTGACCACTCTCTCACTAACAGGAGTGGCAAGAACGGGGAACGATGCCTCTTTGGAGGTGCGTGATTAGCGTAGGCTATCTCCCTCGTGAGTGTTGAGCGGCTACTTTGACTTTCCCATCCTCCTGGAGAAGTCACCGAAGGCGAAGACCTTCGGCTCGATGGTAGCAAAAGAGGACCATTCCTATCTACCTACCCCGTAGAAGATAAGATGGACGCGGTCAGCGCCGATAGCTTTGGCGCATTGATTCTCTGCGCTAGCAGGTTCCCCGATCTTTCTTCCGTTAGGTTAGGTCTCCGGGAAAACGTCTCTTGGAGAGTAGAGATTCCCCACCCCAGCCAGCAGGGGTTTGACATCGAGGATGTCGCTCTTAATCCTAGGGGACGAATTCTTAGCGGAGGACGTGAATTGATCTGTTTGTTCTAAGGCTTCTAGTCCTTTGTGACTACTTTATTCGTTATTGTCGAGGAAAGAAAGTCATGCGAAAAGAGTGAACCTCTTGGTAGAGCTCTTCTTCCCTCACCCGGTAGCGAGATCGGTTATTTCCGGCCGGTCGAAATAAGGTTGATTTGCTCACGTATATAAGTACAAGGAAGAGATGTCACGTATAGAAAGAAGAATCGAGTGTGACTAACGCAAAGGAACTCAAACGCTATGCTGTCACTCCGACTTTACCATTGCGTTAGGAAACTTTCTTTCTTATTAGAAAGGGAAGGATTTATTTCCTGTGTTCCCCGCGGGCTAAAATGGGGAAAGCAGGGTGTTGTCTGTTCCATACTTTATTACTTTATTTGAAGCTGGCATCGAGTGCCTGCCTCACATGCGACCTTCAGGTCTCTAAGGAAAGAGGACATACTCCGGGGATACGCTATGCTTCTAATCGCAAAATTCGGTTAGTATTGTTAGTATTGCAAGATGAAGTTAGTGTGCCGGCCCTAGCAACTTTCCTTCCTCCCTGCCGAGGGCATGTTCTTTGTTTGAACGAGGAGAACAGCCTTACTCTAACCTCCTTTCAACAATCCTCCTGAAAAGGAACTTTCCTTCCCCGTGGGTGGTGAAAGGTAGAATCCTTTAGTTTTTTTTAATAGGATCGCAGCCGTCCTTTCAACTGAGAAGTTTCCCCCCCTAACTAGGAGGGATAGGGGAAGAGAACAAAGACGTGAACTGACTCCCGAGCTTTCTTCTTTAAATGAATCCTATCACCGGTCTTGTCTTAAGGCAGTTGGAGAGCGAAGAGCAGCACCTATTTCTAAGCCAGTGAAAGGACATGCAGTTACCGATCAAGCTCGTTGAAGTGATTACGTCCGCCGTTGAACATGGGCCTTTGGAGCATCCGTATCAATAGCACCGTCGTCTTTTCCCGAGAAAGATCTGCAGAGAGCGCCGATGTTAGGCTTTCAACATCCAATGCAATAGTATTAGTCGGAGCCTCTTTTCATGCTGACTGACTAGAACTGCAGTTTATAGAGGTTTTTTTAGAAGCTTCAGCTATATAATCTTCTTTTCCCTCGCTACGCTCGCACTTCCACTCGTTAAAGGAGCGGGTTCAGGGAAGGGAGGCTAATGAGTCGCCAATCCACATTGGATCGATTAATAGTCTTCTCGGAGTGACCTAACTAAGGCAACATCAACTTAAAGCTTTGCTTCTTTCTTTTAGTTTAGGTCGGTGACATCTAGTTAGTGTCTTTTTTCTATCTACGCCTAGCGGAGCTCAATAGGGACTACTTTTCTTTACCAGAAGGAGTGGACTTCCCTTTCAATAAGTTATGAGAAAGCTGCTTGCTTTGTTAGCGATGCCGAACAGCTTGGACTCTTGAAAATCCTGCTTCCGTTTAGACCTCCCTCTTTGTGAGATAAGTCATTTTCTCCACACAACATAAGGGTATTAATAAGGTCGTTCTCTAGTCACTCCTTTAGGGTAAATCCCAGGTGAAAGTATGTGACGCTATTCTGTTAACTTGCGTCACGGAATGAATCTGATTCCCGCGAAAAAGCCTCTCCTCTTACGGGAGCGACATCTGAGCCAGTTGAGAAGAACCTTTCCGTTACCTTATCGGTTAAGAGACCGATCACCCTCCATGGAGTCAAATCCTGGTTTCGAATCTATCAATCCGTGAAAGCCTTGACGCCTTCCCCGCTCTTTGGAATAGCAGGAATACTAAAGATCGTGGTATGGCATATGGCATCTCTCAGTTCCTTTAGCACAAGCCATTACTTAATTTTTTGTTATAGTAAATCCCTTCTCTTCCTCAAGCTAGTACCAAAAAGCCTATTCCGAAAGCCTTCAATGCCTGTGCCCCAAAAGAGGGCTAGGTTCAAGGGTACGCACCTAGTAGCTGCGAGCCTAAGATCAAAGGCAGTTCCAACCCTATTTCCAGCTTTCTAAAGTAAAGTCTCAGTGCCAGTTGTAAGGTTAGGAAAGCCAGGTATAATGAAATCCTCTTTTCGAATAGGAATTGATTCGATGTTATTATTATAATATGAAGATTCAACTGAATATACTGTTTTCAAGAAGGAATCGCCATCACCAGTGGAAGTTGAACCCGGCTTAAAAAGGAAGAAAAACCAGTCAACCAACCACAGGGAAGGAAGGAGATATAGCTCAAGTTTCTTGCCTCTTCCTCAATCCAGTAGCGAGGTTTCAACGAGTTCTTTGTACGCGTGTAACGCCAGTGCCGATAGCCTCTTCCCAAAACCGGAAGAAACATCAGCGAGCAAGCCAGGCAGAAAGCCCCTGTTCCCCACGGAAAGGTTCGATAGCCACTTCAAAGATAGTAAAACCTTAATGAATGAATGAATCGGTTCAGACGTTTTATAAGACCTTTTGGTCCACTTTCATCCAGCTTGAAATAAACATCCCCGCCTCTCGTCTAACTCGAGTTGCTCCGCCCCTTTGGCAGTTAATCGCTTCAAGAAGTAAGATCATTTCATAAGGGAAGGTATGTTACGAGCAGAAGTTCTCTTGCTAGTGGAAGTAAGAGTAGCAAAGTTAGGACCGAGGGGGGAAAGACGATTCCCCAGAAGTTGTCCGGTTGGGAAAGCCAGAACTGAAGTAAACCCGCTTTCAGGTAGGGACACGATAGTCCTTCAAGCGGGCAAACAAAGTCCTTACTCCTATTCCACCTGTATCGTATAGAGCTTTTTCCTATCCTTTCCGCATAGACTTGCTTCGCACCTGTGTCCAAAGCCAGTTTTACTCAAGAGTAAGAATGATAAGGCATTTCGCAACTTTCGTTGCCTATAAAAAGTCCCAACAAGTTTTAGCCTGAAAAGAAAAGAAGGCAACCAGGAGAAGCAGCGAAGCTTCGATGAAAGTTCTAGTTATTGTTGATTCAAGCTCTCATCTCAAGTAAGCAAAAGTAGGGAAGTGGGCTTCTCATTGTCCAGGCTTATGAGCTCCCCGACTCTAAGGGAGAGAATGAATGCACTACTTCTCAGTGCACTTGCACACACTCCTTACAAACGGATACTCATTTTAGCAATAATGAATTTTTCCTTTCTCTCGGGAGTGGCATGCGAATGAAATGAGATTCCAGGAACCTTTCTTTGTGACCTTTAGAAAAGAAATACCCCTTCCCCTTACTAGATCAAATAGGATTTTTTACTGAATAACCGGATAACATGCAACTACGGGATAAAGCTGGGTAGAGTAGAGCCTTTTTTTTTTTAGTACCCGAAACCCCAAAACTCTTTTCCAGAGATGCCAATAAATGCATGAGCTTGGAAAAACTTCGAGAATATGAATTCTAGACAGAAAAATGACAGCGTTCAAATTGAATTCATTTATCCCTTGAAAGCTTCAATTGGTCTTTTCGAGACCTTCCTCTTAGGAGAGAATAAAGACAAGAAAGAGGATACTCTTTCAACAAGGCTACGAGTTCTGGCATACTTTACTTTAGATTGGATGTCCTACTTCTATTTCATCTTTCACCGAACTCAATCAATATCCTAAGCTGAATCCTACCTCTAAACCACCAACAGCGGGAGAGCCGACATGAAATGATAGATGTTCTCTAACAGGAATAGCAAAGACCCCTTCTTCCTCTTGTACCCCAACTTCAAAAAGGCATTTTCGGGGACTAGCCCGCTTCCCATTACTCAATAGGGAAATTCCTTCAAACCAAAAGGATAGAGAGAGTTCACATCGTAGTAGTATAAGTTCTCGCCATATGGCATATATACATCTGTATGACCACCGTAGTAAGCACGCCTTATAAAGCTGTCTTCATTCTTGTTTGGGATGTGAATAGGCCAATTCTTTTCATCGTAGTATTTCAATCGAAAGATTGTTAGAGCCAATGAAGACAAGGTTATCTTACTTTCTATGTCAACTTGGAACAACTTCCAATAGATATCTTGGGCTTTTTGCATTACACCTCCAAGGAGAAGGATGTCCTGCTTCATATAGTCCAACAAAGTCCTTAACCACGCAAAAGACTGGAAGGAGAGGCTGCGAAGCGTTAATTTACAAAGAAAGAACTCAACTAGTTTCATCCTAAACCGGTGTGACAGTAGGAACTGAACTTCCCTGTGAAAGCTAACTGAATGGCTAACCGCTGCTTTCTTTCTCTTATTACTATCCGTTGTCGGCATATCAGCTCAACAAGTAAGCGTAATAAGCGTTGTTCTACAATCTGTCTTACCTTCCTGGTGATGTGGTGGAATAACCGTGGTAGTAGGAGCTCATGGATGAATACCCGTTCTTCAAATAGCCGTTGTTTTAGAACCCGTGTTTGAAATTGAATTACTAACTGAAGCTATTTCATCATCTATGGCACTGAGAAGAGGAATCGAAGGGGCTCTATAGGGTGCCTAGCCTTTGCACATGAAGGCCTTGTTCTTCTCTGACGCCTGAAGCTAAGATTCGATTAGTCGAGATAATATAAGTGAATACCGCCTTTAAATAGACTCGGCTTTTAAAAAGCATTGAGATAGCCGGGCGTCACTTAATTGAATAAAGATCACCTCCAGTCGTCTACTCTTTCTATCGCTTTATTGAAAGGCTACCTTCGAAAGGACCTAGTTTGCATCTTAAGGCGCACATCGAGAAGAGACTATAGAAATGCAGAGTGTTAGGCGCACAAGCAAGCTCGAACGATAAAGGATGTCAGTATCGTCCTAAGCAGTTTCGATTAGGAGAAGGGGCGTTCACTTACTTAGTGCTTGCATGTTGGGCATATCTTCAATAAAAAAAAAATGCTACTCTGAATGTTGATCTTCTGACCACGAAACTGAGCAATAAGCCCTGACTATAGTGGGCGTTTTCTTTTTAGATCAAAAAGTTCAGTTTTTATGGGCAGAGGTATAGCTCAAAAGTAGAAGTCTTTCGCTGTGACTAAGGATAGACAGGACTCTCGGTTCGTTTGAGCCTGAGTCGAAGACTTCGGATCCTGCATCTGCTTCAGTTAATTAGGTTAAAATGTGCCAACAATGGTGTTTTGATCCGCTAGTCATCATCCGAAGTTGAGGCATTCAACAACTTTCTGAGACACCATTCTTTCCATAGGCAAGGGCCGGCCCGAAGATCAACGGGATCTTTCTACAAGCGTTCTTTCTACCCAACTTTTTCCGAGGGAACCGACTACGGGGGGTGCGCTGATAAACTCGTCTCCGCTCATTTTACCTGTTTCTGGAAAGAGATTGAAGTACCTTTTTTCGGATCGGTTGTACCGGTAAATCATTCCTGGAAGGAAAGAAATTGATTCGCTGTTTAAATGGCTCGAGAGAATTTTGGTAGAGAAGGGCTGGCTAAGAAGAAGTTTTTTCGATAGAGTAGCTGGCTCAATATTATGATCTTAGGCAAGAAACCAAAGGGAAGGCTAGTCAATCCATCAATATTAGTGAGAGTCTTAGGAACCATATGTTATATGGCCTATTAAGGTAAAATAAAGGCGGATCAGATAACAAAGTGAGCTTTAGTCTAACATTAAAGTGAGCAAGCTATGGCAAGTATATCATACAAGTATGAAAGGTGATAACCTGTTACACTAGTGCTCCCCTTCCAAACGACAAGCGTAAGAACTAGCCGTCTAAAGCACTACTTTACTTATACTAAGCTGGGAAGCGCGATCCAGAGTCAAGACCTTAACGCATTAAATAAAGTTCCATCAGGAAGGAAAAAATGGGTTACGGGGCACTCTCATCCACAAGCTTATAGGTAACTGGCCTTTAAATGGATGCCCTTAGTCTTAGTATGGAAACAACATCAAAGACGGGATCTAAGTTACCTCAAAAGGGCGTCACGAAAAGAAGAGTGTGAAGAGGTAGACAGAAACGATTTCCTACTTTCCAGAAGAAGGGACGAAGGATAGTTGACGAACTAAAGATAAAGAAAAAGATTCGGCATAACAACTAGGTCTTGGATTCGGAATAGGAAGGGCTATTTTCATCCTTTGTTGGCCTAATTTGGCTTGTACTTGAGATTGGCCACCTTGGCAGTAGGACTTGTGAAAGTGTTCAGTCTTTTTATTTTTATGGTTCGCGGCTTAAGTAGCATGCCTTTTTTCTTTAATGTCCTTCCCTTCCATTGAGTCAGTATGGATCTTTCGGATAGAGAAGTAGGAGAATGCGCTGGTCAAGGGCGTCAAAGCCTAAAAGTCAGCAAATTGGACCGGCTTCTATCAATGATCTTTTCTCAGCTCCCCCGAAGCCAACAAGGGAATCGCATTCTTCTGATGATATGGGATGTCGAGAATGGGTTGTTTAAGAAAGGCATGGCTTAAGTTTTATTCGGGTCTCAATCAATAGAATCAAATAAGGCAGAACTCTTAACGATGCAAGGATTAGCCTAGTTTTTCGCCCTAAGGAATAAGACTAAGACTGATTAGTTGAGTGAAATCGTTTCTGTCTCAATCAGTAATCGCCTTATCCTTTTTTATCTCCCGAAGCAAGTAATGATCTTTCTTCCTCCCGTTCGTAGTGAAAATTACTAATGTTTACGAACGATCGTCATCTTCTTCAATAAGGAAGTCGAGTTCCTCACGGGCCTGTCTTCTCTTAAGAGACCTTTCAATTCTTTAGCGAGTGGTTTCGTTTCCGCCCTCGCCTTTCTTTTGCAGATGTTGTCATTAGATTCTTTCACAGCTTCACTGAATGGTCGGCTAACTAAACTCCCTTTATATGAAACTCAAAGAAGACCCAGTCAATGCCAATCTCGATTCAACATAAGCTTGGGATCTTTCTTTCCTATTTGCTAAAATAAATCTGAAGAAGCCTTCTCTTCTTTAAAGCCAGTAGAAAACAATTTAGATCTTTTTTAGTCTTCCCGCGAGATGAGGATCCCTGTCTCAGGTAACTCGGTTTTCCTGCAGGAAAAGACGTAACTTCTATGCTTTCTCAAGTAAATGATGGAAGAAGCGGATCCTTTTTCAGGTGCGAACTAAAAGAAATGGGCCAGCCAAAGTAGTCAGTTGATTAGCTCGAAACTTCATTTTGGGGGTTGGTGAGGTATGAAATCACGCAAAAGACTGAAAGGAGAGGAGCGAAAAGCCACTCGACTAATAAGGAGAGGAGCGAAAAGCCACTCGACCGACGCCTATTGAGGAGCCGAAGGCCACTCTTCTGATAAGGAGAGGAGCGAAGGCCACTCGACCTTAGCCGGGAGAGGAGCGAAG
>Ga0209796_10000742_pt1 | contig 17478 bp, 12 predicted proteins | sample AgamicOrSfrz_FD_187167 | JGI IMG/M metagenome (GOLD analysis project Ga0209796, IMG submission 187167) | Agave microbial communities from Guanajuato, Mexico - Or.Sf.rz (SPAdes) (version 2) | ecosystem: Host-associated > Plants > Phyllosphere > Phylloplane/Leaf | place: Guanajuato, Mexico...
TGCGCGACGTCGCCAAAGAGTTCCCGGAAGTGGAGCTGGACGATCTGCTGGTCGACGCCTCAACCGCGCATCTGGTGCGTAACCCGGAGCGTTTCGACGTGCTGGTCGCCACCAACTTCTACGGCGATATCATCAGTGACCTGGCGAGCGAGCTGTCAGGCAGCCTGGGTCTGGCGGGCTCTATCATGGCCAGCGATACCCACTGCTGCGCGCAGGCGCAGCACGGCTCTGCGCCGGATATCCAGAATCAGGACAAGGCCAACCCGGTGTCAATGATCCTGTCGGCAGCGATGATGCTGGCATGGTATGCGGAAAAGCATAACCAGCCGACCTTCCTTAAGGCGGCGCAGGAAATCAACCGCGCCATCGACGAAGTGCTGGAAAATCCCGAGACGCGCACGCCGGATCTGGGCGGCAACTGTGGCACCAAAGCGTTCGCGGAGCGCGTGGCTGCGGCTATCCGCGCGTAACGGCTGACATCAGGCTGCCGCTATCGACGGCAGCCTGTTTTCATGGAGAACATCATGAGTCAACGCATTGTGTTGATCCACGCTACGCCGCTGGCGGTGGCACCGGTCAACGATACCTTCGCGCGGCAGTGGCCCGAGGCGGAGATCGCCAACCTGCTGGATGACGCGCTGAGCGGCGATCGTGGCAAGGTTGCGGCGCTGACGCCTGAGTTTTACCAGCGCATCGACGCGCTGGTCGACTATGCGCTGTCGATGCACGCCGCGGCGATCCTTTTTACCTGTTCGGCGCTGGGCGAGGCGATTGACGCCAGCGCGCGACGACATGCGCTGCCCATACTCAAACCCAACGAAGCGATGTTTGAAGCGGCGCTGGAGCAGGGCAACGACATTTTGATGCTGGCGACGTTCGCGCCCGCCGTGCCGAGCATGGAGGCGGAATTTCACCAGCTTGCCGCCGCGCAGGGCTTGACGGCGACGCTAAGAACACAGGTGGTGGCTGGCGCGCGCGACGCGCTAAGCGCGGGTGACGTTGAGTATCATAACCGGCTGGTGGTCGAAGCCGCGCGCCAGAACCCGCACGTCGACGCTATTGTTCTGGCCCATTTTTCGATGGAAGTCGCCTTCGAGGAGATTAAAGCGGCCGCTGCCTGTCCAGTATTAAGCAGCGCGCAATCTGCCGTCGCGAAATTAAAACGCCTGATGGCCTAATCTCTTTTCCAACCGTCAATAATAAAGGCCAGCCGTGAACAGCCACTCTATTAAGGAGGAGGTGAAATACAGCGCTATTTCCTCTCCGCCAGAAATTCTGTTGCCAGAAAACAGCTGCGACTGTCATCACCATATTTATGACAGCCGTTTTCCCTGTGCGCCGGACGATACGCGTCATTTACCGGACGCGACGCTGGACGACTATTTACGGTTTAAAAGGCGGCTGGGTATTCAGCGGCATATTCTGGTGCAGCCCTCATCTTATGGCACTGACAACCGCTGCCTGCTGGAGGCGCTGGCGCGCGCAGGTGAAAGCGCGCGCGGCGAAGTGGTGGTGACAGATCGGGTCAGTGACGCTGAGCTGGACGCGCTGGAGCAGGCGGGCGTGACCGGCGTACGCTTTAACTTCGGCGCTGGCAGCGCCACCACGCCGGAAATGATGCTGCCGCTGGCGCGCCGGCTGGCGGATCGCGGCTGGCATCTGCAAATCCACGCCTCGGCGGACCAGCTCTGGTCGCTGCGTCCACTTCTGCTGCAGCTGCCTGGCAATCTGGTGATCGACCATGTTTTTCGTCTGCCGCAGCCGGAACCGATGGCGCATCCGGCCTGGCGGCTGGCATGGGAGCTGATCGATCAAGGACGCTGCTGGGTCAAGCTTTCAGGGCTTTACCATCAGTCACAGCGTGAAGACGTGTCAGATATGTCCGCCGTTATAAAAAGTTTTTTGCATGAAGCGACCGAACGCGTGTTGTGGGGCAGCGACTGGCCGCACCCCAGTCTGATAAGCGCAAATAAAAAAATGCCAGATGATGCGTTAATTCTTTCGAAAATCTTCCACTGGGCAAGTAATGAACAGGTTCGGCACAAGTTATTTGTGGCAAACCCGGCTGAACTTTACCGATTTAATTAATCGAATGGCAGAAAAGGCCGAAATAATGGATACCTTACACTCCGTACCACGAAAAAATAAGCCGACGCACTATCGTTATATGATTCTGCTGATGGTGTTTCTTAGTATTGCGCTTAACCATGGCGATCGCGCGACTTTTTCCATTGCCGGTACGGATATGGTGAAATCCGCCGGTCTGGATATTGTCTCGCTGGGCTATCTGATCTCTACCTTTACCTGGGCTTACGTGCTGGGACAATATCCTGGCGGCTGGCTGCTGGATCGCTTTGGTTCGAAAAAGGTGCTGGTGACCGGCGTCTTTGCCTGGTCGTTTTTTGTTTTTCTGGTGGGGTTCAGCACCGCTTTTGACAGCGTCTGGGTCACGCGCGTCATGATGTTCGGCTTTATCTTTATGATGGGGCTGATAGAAGCGCCGACGCTGCCGGCTAACTCACGTTTCCTGGCGGCCTGGTTTCCGGCGCGCGAACGCGGCAAAGCGTCGGGCTTTACCACCGCCGCGCAATATTTTGCGCTGGTGGTCTTTCTGCCGCTGATGGGCTGGTTCTCTTATACCTTCGGCTGGGAGTCGGTGTTCTGGTTTATGGGCGGCATCGGTATTCTGATTTCGTTACTGATGAGCCGTGTGCTGGCCGATACCCCGAAAGTCCATCCGCTGGTCAACAACGCGGAGCTGGAATACATTCAGTCCGGCGGCGGCCTAACCAACCTTAAAGCCACAAAAAAAGGGGAGGCCAGCAACAAGGGCTATACCAAAAAACTGTTAACCAGCCGCCTGGCGCTGGGCGTCTACATGGGGCAGTTCTTTTTTACCGTGCTCTCCTACTTCTTCCTGACCTGGTTCCCGATTTATCTGGTGCACGATCGCGGCATGACAATCCTGAAAGCCGGTTTCGTCGCCTCGCTTCCCGCGCTATGCGGCTGTGCGGGCGCGCTGCTGGGCGGCGTGCTCTCCGACTACATGCTGCAGCGCGGCTATAGCCTGTCGGCGGCGCGTAAAACGCCTATCGTTATCGGTATGCTGCTGGCGGTAAGCATGGTGATCTGCAACTACGTCGATTCCGCCTGGATTGTAGTGGCGATTATGTCGCTCGCCTTCTTCGGCAAAGGCTTCGGCGCCATGGGCTGGTGCGTGGTCTCGGACTTCTCGCCGAAGGAAGCGGTTGGCCTGAGCGGCGGCCTGTTCAATATGATTGGCAATATTTCCGGCATCTTCACGCCGATTATTATCGCCTGGATCATCAAGGACACCGGCTCCTTTAACGGGGCGCTGATTTTCGTGGGCGTCTGCGCCTTCCTGAATCTCTGCTGCTATCTCTTCGTCGCCGGTAAAATCCAGCGGCTAAACTTCGAAACGAACCCGCACGATCCTGTTGACCGCTTACCGGAGGAACCGCATGCCAGCCACCGCTGATTCAGAAATCCGTTTTGCCATTAATCTCGGCAATGCCGTTCTTGCTAAAACGCTGCCGGACGGCGCGCCAGGCGGCATCACCGTTGAAATCGCCCAGAAGATTGCGACGGCGCTGGGCAGCGTCGCGCGCTTCGTCACTTACCCGGCCGCCGGAAAAGTCGTCGATGATGCGCAAAGCGATCGCTGGGATATCGCATTTCTCGCCGTCGATCCGAAACGTGAAGAGGTGCTGCGCTTTACGCAGCCCTACATCACTATCCAGGGCACGCTGCTGGTGAAAGCGAATAGCGCCTGGCAGAGCGTAGCGCAGATGGACAGGCCGGAGATAGCGATCAACGTCGGCAAGGGCGCGGCCTACGATCTGCATCTGACGCGCCAGCTTCAGCACGCCTCGCTGAATCGTCTGGCTTCGTCTCAGGAGGCGATCGACGCGTTTCTGAGAGGAGAAGGGGATATGGCGGCCGGCATTCGCCAGCCGCTCGAACGCGCCGCCCGCGAACATGCGGGCTATCGCGTGCTGCCGGACAACTTCGGCGCGATCAATCAGGCAATATGCGTGCCGCGCCAGCATCAGACTCGCTATGAACAAATCGCTCAGCTGCTGACCCAGTGGCAGCAGGACGGCAGCATTCAACACATTATCGATCGCCATCTGGCCGACGCCTGACCCTCGCCCAGAGCGTTCTCTTTTTGAGAACGCTCTCTTATTAAGAGTTCAATTTTCAATCCTTTTCAGCCATGGCACGTTATTCATCAGAGAACATAACAACATCGTGGTTACGGAAGGTTTGTATGACATCGTCTTTATCTCTGGAACGCTCGACGCTGGTTATTGATGACCGCCAGTATCGCTTTCTCGATCTAACCCGGCTGCTGCCGCTTGATCGGCTACAGCGGCTGCCGTTCAGCCTGCGCATTCTGCTGGAGAATGTCGCGCTGCGTTCGCCGGACGCGTTGCCTGGTTTTCTGCGCATGCTGCAGGGCGACGCGCCCGCTGGCGAAGTTGCTTTTTATCCCGATCGCCTGATGTTTCATGACACTACCTGTCTACCGGCGCTGGCGGACTTCGCTGCGATGCGCGATCTCACCGCCGAGCTGGGCGGCGACCCGCAGCGCATTAATCCGCATATTCCTGCGGTGCTGACCATCGATCACTCAGTAATAGTCGAACGCTACGCCTCCGCCGACGCGCTGGAGCAGAACCTGCAGTTCGACTTTCGCCGCAACGCCGAACGCTATCGCTTTATCCGCTGGGCCGAGCAGAGCCTGGACAACTTCCGCGTCATCCCGCCGGGCACAGGTATTATTCACCTGATGAATCTGGAGGCGATCGCCGAGGTGGTGGCGGTAGACGCGCGCGAAAGCGTGCCGCTGCTGCACGCCGACTGCATGGTGGCAACGGACAGCCATACGCCGATGATCAACGCGCTGGGCATCCTCGGCTGGGGCGTCGGCGGACTGGAAGGCCAGGCGACGCTCGTGGGCGAACCGGTCACGCTGCGCTTCCCGGAGGTTATCGGCATTTCGCTGTCGGGCGCGCTGCCGGCCGACGTCAGCGACAGCGATCTGGCGCTGCATATTACGCGGCTGCTGCGTGAACAGGGCGTGGTAGGGAAGTTCGTCGAGTTTACCGGCCCGTCGCTGCATCTGCTGCCGCTGGAGTCGCGCGCCACCATTGCCAATATGGCGCCGGAGTATGGCGCAACGGTGGTGTTTTTCCCCTGGGACCAGCGCAGCGCTGACTATGTGCAGATGACCGGCCGCAGCGAAGAGAAGCAGGCGATTATTCATGCTTATATGCGAGAGCAGCACCTCTGGCGTTCGCCGGCGTCGCCGCAGCCCGAATTTACCCAGCTAATCGAGCTGGACCTGAGCCGCATCGAACCCTGTATGGCAGGGCCTTTCAATCCCCACCAGCAGATTGCGCTGAGCGGCGCCGCCGACAGTTTCAGCAAGAGCCTGACAGCGGAGGCGCTCGGCCTGCGCTGGCAGCATGAGGCTTACCCGCAGGCGATTGAGCAGGGCGCGGTCGCTATCGCCGCCATCACCAGCTGCACCACAACCGCCAATCCCTGGCTGGTGATCCAGGCGGCGCTTTTTGCGCGCAATGCGGCGCGTCACGGTCTGAAGCCTAAGCCGTGGGTTAAGACCTCTTTTTCGCCTGGCTCGCGCGCCGTCACCGACTATCTCAGCGCCTGCGGACTGCTGGGTGAGCTGGAGAAAATCGGTTTCGACGTCACCGGCTATGGCTGTATGACCTGTATCGGCAGCTCCGGCGCGCTGCAGCCTGAGATGGAGTCGCTGGTGAACGCGGGCCTGCAGGCGGTCTGCGTGCTGTCGGGCAACCGTAACTTTCCGCGGCGCGTCAACCCCAGTCTGGGTCACGGTTATCTGACTTCCCCGGCGTTGGTGATCGCCTGGGCGCTGGCGGGCCATATCTCGCACGATATGCTGCATGAGCCGCTGGGCTACGATGCGCAGCAGCCCGTGTTTATGCGCGATCTGATGCCGTCGCGGCAAGAGGTTGAAGAGTGGGTGGCGCGCGCCATGCAGCGGGATGTATACGTGAAGCGCCGCGAGGTTATCTGGCAAGGCACGCCGCACTGGCAGCAGATCGCCGCGCCGGGCAGCATGCACTATCCCTGGGAAGCGGACTCGACCTATCTGCGCCGTCCCGGTTATCTGGAACGCCTGCCGCGCGATCCTGCTGCACCGCTAACGCTGAGCGGCGCGCGGCCCTTTTTATGGTTTGGCGACGATGTCACGACCGACCATATTTCGCCGGCCGGCGCCATTCCGCCTGATAGCCTGGCGGGACAATGGCTGCTGGCGCACCACGAGGATCCGCAGGATCTCAATCTCTATTCGACGCGGCGCAGCAATCACGAAGTGATGGTGCGCGGCGCCTTTACCAACAAGGCGCTGGCGAATCGTCTGCTGCCGCCGGAAAAACGCGGCGGCGGCGGGTTCGCCTGGGATGCCGACCATCAGCAGATCTTGCCCGCTTATGAAGCCGCGCAGAGCTGGCTGGCGCGCGGCGTGCCGCTGGTGGTGTTTGCCGGCGAACGCTACGGCGCCGGTTCCAGCCGCGACTGGGCGGCGAAAGCGCAGGCGCTGATGGGCGTCAGGGCGGTGGTGGCCGAGAGCTTCGAACGTATCCACCGCACTAACCTGATCGGCATGGGGATCCTGCCGCTGCACTTCTTCGCGGGCGAAGCGGCGCGTCTGCCAGAGATGGACGGCAGCGAAACGCTCGACTTTATCGGACTGGAAAACCTCCAGCCCGGCAGCACGCCGCTGCGCCTGCGCATCCATCGTCATGATATCCTGCTGGGTGATTTCGCATTAACGGCGGTGATAGACTCGCAGCAGGAGCTGAACTACCTGCTTCACGGCGGCATTTTGCCTTTTGTTATCCAGCAAACCCTGAAAGGCTGACTATGCGTTACGACCTGGTCTCGTTATCTCTTTTTGTCGCTGTCGCCGAAACGCAAAACCTGACCCATGCCGCGCGCCGCAAACATACGGCGGTATCGGCAGTGAGCAAGCGCATCGCCGAGCTGGAGCAACAGGTCGGCACTCAGCTGATGCTGCGCCTGCCGCGCGGCATCGAGCTGACGCCAGCGGGCCATTCGCTGCTCTACCACGCGCGCCAGATTTTCCGCAATCTGGAACAGATGGAAGAGGAACTTAGCGACTATGCCGCCGGGATCCGCGGGCATATCCGCATCTTTACCATTTCAGCCGCGCTGATGCACTGTCTGCCGCGCGCCGTAAGCCTGTTTCTGACTCACTATCCGCAGACCGATATCGATATCGAAGAGCAGACCGGCGTCGGCGTGGTGCAGGGCCTGCTGGAAGGCAACGCCGATCTGGGCATTTTCTCCAGCTGGACGCCCGCCTCCGGCGTTGAAGTCTGGCCCTGGCAGCACGATCAGCTTTCGGTGCTGGTGTGGCCAGGCCATGCGCTGGCGTCACGCGCGTCGCTGAGGCTGGCCGATATGCTACAGGAGCGGATCATCGGGCCGCATCGCGACAGCGCCGTAAGCCATATCCTCGAGCGTGAAGCGCGAAAGCTGGGTAAGACGCTCAGCATCGGGCTGCGCGTCAGCAGCTTCGTCTCGATGGCGGAGCTGGTCAGCCAGCAGCTCGGCATCGCCATCCTGCCGGTAAACGAAATCGCGCCCGCGTCGCTGCACAGCGGCGTGCGCGTGATTCCGCTGGCGGAGCCCTGGGCGAAACGGGAGCTGCTGGTGGGCGTCAAAGAGCACGCACTGGCGTCGCCGTCGGTTAAAACCCTGATTGAAAGCCTGACCGCCGCGAACAGGCGCGGCGGTCAGGAAGAAGAGGGGGTCAGTAGCGTGGCGACGCTGCGTTAGCGAAGCAAATGCAGGTGGGACTGGCCGTCTCGATTACCCCATCACGCCTGTGCAACAGGCCGGTCGCAGCATCGACGTCAAACGCCTGAATGGTATCGGACTCCTCGTTGGCGCTGAAGAACTGGCGGCCATCGGGCGAGAGCGTGGTAAAGCGGGGCGTTCTGCCGCCACAGGGCACCCAGTCGACGACGCTGAGCGTGCCGCTCTGCGCATCTACCGCAAAGACACCGATGCTGTCATGGCCGCGATTCGCCGCATAAACAAAACGGCCGCTGGGATGGACTTCGATCTCGCTGGCGTCGCTGCGCGTCTGATAGCCCTCAGGCAGCGCGCTCAGGGTTTGTTTCAGGGTCAGCGTGCCGCGCTGTCGATCCACGTCCAGCACGGAAAGGGTGCTGCTGAGTTCGCTGAGGCCATAAAGCCATTTCCCGCTGGGGTGAAAGTCGACATGACGCGGCCAGCTTCCCGGTGCGAGTCTCACTTCATCAAGCAGATGCGTCGCCTCCTGATGCCAGCGATAGAGGCGGATCATATCGATGCCATTGCCCGCTGCGCGTCCCTGTACCGGCACGGCGAAGAGATCGCTGTCGGGCGCGAAGACGATCTCGTGCGGTCGCGACAGCCCTGGCGCTGCCTGCGGCGACGGATGGCCGGGGATCGAAGCCAGATGGTGAGGCGGCTGCAGGCCGCTATCGTCGAGGGCGAGGGCGGCGATATTGCCCCCTTCGTGATTGGCGATCAGCAGATAATTGCCGTCGGGCGCTAGCGCCGCGCCGACGGGATTGTTGCGCCGCTGGGGATCGAGATCGGGATGCGGATGGCGCGGCCCGGTAGTCTGTTCCGCCAACAAACTGAGCAGGCCGGTTTGCGGGTCGCGCTGCCAGACCGCGACCTTGTCGCCGTCGCCGTGCAGCGCGTAAAGCCGCTGGCGCCGCATATCCAGCGTCAGCCAGGAGGGATTGTCCTGCACGGACTCGACGCGCTGAATGTGGCGCCATTCGCCGGATGGCAGCACCTGAAACACCTCGATTCCTTTGCCGCGCGCGCCGCGCCAGGCGGATGTGCGGCAACCTACATATGCAAAAGTCATAGCTACGCCTTTTAATTAATGCATTTATAATATTACAAGTGCATTTATCGCCTTGTGATTAACATCACAATAACAATATCATCAAGTAAAAAACCTTCTTAACACCTGTATATCCGGGAAACACAGATAAAAGCATAACCGAGGCAATGTCTGGCCGAAGATTGCATTATTGCATTTACATAACTTTAAAAGCAGAAATTACCCGATCCTGTTCACATTTTCGACGCTGCCAGATTGCACAAATCTTCGGCACGCCGCTTACTGTTAACGAGAAGTAAACGGCTGTTAAAAAAATGCATCTGGGAGTAAGGGTATGACCCAACGTATCGCGTATATCACCTCTGGAATGGGCAGTCTGGGCACGGCGATTTGTCGTCGGCTGGCAAAAGACGGTTTTAAAGTCATCGCCGGTTGCGGCCCCGATTCTAAAAGAAAGCAGATCTGGCTGGATGATAATAAAAAGCTGGGCTTCGACTTTATCGCCTCGGAAGGCAATGTTGCCGACTGGGATTCCACCGTTAAAACTTTTGAAAAGATCCGGCGCGAAATCGGCGAAGTGGATGTGCTGATTAATAATGCCGGCACCGCGCGTAATGCGTTATTTCGCGATATGCAGCCGCAGGAGTGGCAGGCGGTGATAGATACCAATATGAACTCTCTGTTTAACGTTACCCGCCAGGTTATTGACGGCATGATGTCGCGCGGCTGGGGACGCATTATCAATATCTCTTCGCTCAACGCTCAGATTGGCACGGTCGGCCAGGTCAACTATTCAACGGCAAAGTATGCGGTGCGCGGCTTTACCCGCGCGCTGGCGCGTGAGGTCTCGGCGCGCGGCGTCACCGTGAATACCGTATCGCCAGGCTATCTCGCCACCAGCAAGCTGAAGACCGTTACGCCGGTGCAGGTGATCGACAAGATCGTGCAGGAAATTCCGGTACGCCGACTCGGTTCGCCGTCGGAAATCGCCTCTATCTGCGCCTGGCTGGCGTCAGATGAATCAGGCTATGCCACCGGCGCGAACTTCTCCGTCAATGGCGGTATGCATATGAGTTAATTCTTCCTCGCTGTAAAAAAATATAACGACGACAACTTTTATCGCGCCTTTAGCAATAAGGGCGCTGGAGGCTCTTATGCTCTCTTTGCTGGGTTACAGCATGATCGTGGTCTTTATGATCCTGATTATGACTAAAAAGCTTTCTGCCCTGGTCGCACTGACTATTATTCCGATCATCTTCGCGTTAATTGCCGGTTTCGGCGGCGAGATGGGCAATATGATGATTGACGGATTAAAGAAAGTCGCCCCAACGGCGATTATGGTTATCTTCGCCATTCTTTATTTCAGCACCATGTTCGATACCGGTTTATTTGATCCCATTATTCGCTTTTTCCTGCGGATAATTAATGGTGATCCTGTCAAAGCGGTAATGTGCAGCGCGGTGCTGGCGGCGATGGTTTCGCTGGATGGCGACGGCTCGACGACCTATATGATCTGCGTGACCGCGATGCTGCCGCTGTTTAAACGCATCCGCCTCGATCCGCTGTCATTGACCTGCGTGGTGTTTTTGGCCGGCAGCATCACCAATCTGCTGCCGTGGGGCGGGCCGCTGGCGCGCGTAGCGGCTTCGCTGAAAGTGGAGTCGAGCGATCTCTTTATTCCGTTGATCCCGACGATGGTGTGCGGCTTTGTCGGCGTACTGGTGCTGGCATGGTATATCGGCATTCGCGAGCGTCGTCGTCTGGGGAAACTGAGTATTCAAACCAGCGGGCAGGGCGCGGTGGTGGAAGAGGACGCAGAGAGTTATTTGCCTGCCATCAATGAAGTAAACGAAGAGCTGCGCCGGCCCAAACTGTTCTGGCTGAACGCGGCCCTGACGCTGGTGCTGATGGCTTCGCTGGTGATGGAGCTGCTGCCGCTGTCGGTGCTGTTTATGGTCGCCTTCGCGCTGGCGCTGTTGATTAACTATCCGCATCTGGATGCGCAGCGTCAGCGTATCGCAGCGCATGCCCCGGCCGCGCTCAATCAAACCTCGATTTTTCTCGCGGCAGGCATTTTCGCCGGAATTTTGTCCGGCACTGGCATGGTAACGGCGATGTCCAGCTCGCTGCTGGACATTCTGCCGCAATCCTGGGGCCCCTATCTGGCGCCGATCACGGCGCTTATCAGCCTGCCAGGCACCTTTTTTATGTCGAATGACGCGTTCTATTACGGCGTGCTGCCGGTACTGGCGGAAGCGGCCAAAGCCTATGGCATTGAACCGATCGAGATTGGTCGCGCCTCGCTGGTTGGTCAGCCAGTGCATCTGCTCAGCCCGCTGGTGGCGTCAACCTATCTGCTGGTGGGGCTGGCGGGCGTGGAGTTCAGCGACCATCAGAAATATACCTTCAAGTGGGCGTTTCTGCTCTGCATGATTTTCCTGGGAACAGGCTTGCTGTTAGGGCTGTATCCTGTCTACTCAACCGCAGCATAAGAGAAACGGCTCAGAAGATGAGCCGTTTGTTTTTCAGGTCTCCTCGCTGATACGGCGCATTTTTTTATTCTCCAGCGCCACCGCAAGATGCTGTTTCATCATATAAGAGGCTTCAATACGCTGTCCCGATTCAATCAGCGTCAGCAGACGCATATGATCTTTCACCTCGGCGTAATAGCGGCTGCGATCGTCCATAATGCGGTAGTCCATCAGCATACGCATACGATTAACGTTGCGCAGTGAGATTTCGAAGAAGGGGTTATTAGAGAAGCCGATCACCGTCTCGTGAAAGCGATAGCCGGCGAGCTGCAGCTGTTTCGGCGAAAGTCGCTCAATGCCGTTGTCGAGCAGCATCTCCAGCTCACGGCGTATTTCGTTGATCTTCTCCTGCGGCGCGTTGAAGGTGGGCTCCAGAATTGCCATCGGCTCAATCACCATACGAAAGCTGAAAATATGCTCCAGCGCCGCTTTGGTTTTCGCCACCGGCAGAAAACGCCAGCCGTAGCCCTGTTTACGCTCAACCCAGCCTTCGCTGATGCCGCGCGCCAGCAGCGTTGAAAGCTGGCTTTTGGTCAGGTTATAGCGCTTCATCAGATAGAGTTCGGTGACTTCCGCGTCGATATTGTCCTGCAGCCAGTCTTCCGCCATCTGGTAATACTCCGGCAGATCGCTGCCGTCGGCAGGCGCCGCTTCGTCATTATGCTGAGGGGCGTAATCCTCTTTAACGAAAAAGCCGCGGTTGAGTTTTTGCTGCAGAACGCCTTTCTGCTCAAGATAGACCAGCGCCTCGCGCACCGGCGAACGCGAGACGTCAAAGGTTTCGGCCAGTTTCGGCACGCTCAGGTGCGCGCCCGGTGCAATGTTGCCGGTATCGATCAGACCAACGATTTTTTGCGAAAGCCGCTCAGTCAGGGCGCTAATTTTCATTTGACGTGATAACGGTAGGGAATGAATAGGGGAATTATTGCATTTAAATAAATTGAAATGCAATACCTCGTGCGAGAGCGGCGATATAAAAAAAGCCGCCCAAAAGGGCGGCGACAGCAGAATAGATCAATACGCATAATAACGATGGGGCAGGCGCTCTTTCCTTAAGGACCGTGCCTGTTCTATTTTACCCGGATGAATAATTAATTCTGTCTCTTCTTGTTAAGGATAATGTAAAAACAGTGCCGCTTACGCTCGTAAAATAAGCACTACCATGTTTTCCCAATATTAAACTGGAATTGCTCTGCTTTATCGCCGCTATACTTTTTAACAGGCACCGCGTAAGAGAATACCAGTGGGCCAAGCGGTGATTGCCATTGCAGCGCGACGCCGGTGGATACACGGATCTGGCTGGGATCGCTGTAATCGGGAATGCCTGCCGCACGCGTCTCGGCGGTATTCTGCCAGCCGGTATCCCATACGCTTCCTGCGTCAACAAACAGCGAGGTGCGCAGCGCATCGACATAGCGGTCACTGATAAAAGGCGTGGGCACGATGAGCTCTGCACTCGCGATTGCCATGGCATTGCCGCCGACCGCATCGCTCGATTTTTCCACGGGACAGCCGCTGTAACTGGTTTCAGAACCGTTGCAGCGATAATAGGCTGCTTTTGGCCCAATCGTATTGGATGAAAAGCCGCGCACCGAGCTGGAACCGCCCGCATAAAAGTTATCGTAGAAGGGGACCTCTTTCCCTCCCAGTCCATCGGCATAGCCCGCTTTGGCGCGTCCCATCACCACCCAGCGACGATCGCTGCTCAGCGGAAAATAGGCATTAGCGCTGAGAGTGCTTTTGTAATAGCTGTTGGTGGATCCAGGGAGCGTAACTTTGGTATTAAAGCCAGCGCTGAGGCCCGACGTCGGAAAGAAACCGCGGTCGAGCGAGTTATAGTTCCAGCCGATATTCCAGAAGAAATCATTAGCGGTGAATTTTTCATCGCTTGAGCCATCATCATCAACCGTACGCGTAACCACTGAGGGCGTCATGCCCTGGGAGCTAAGATAGCGCCACATTGCAACTTGCGGAGCCATGTTGCTGACGCGATTATAGACATAGTCCAGTCCGCTGCTAAGGCTGCTGTTTTCGCTAACGGGAAAGCTCAACGTGCTGCCAGCGCCGATGCTTTTCAGGGTGTATTCAGACAGATCGTTATCTTCTGCGCTGTAGTCGTTATAGAACAACTTTCCGCCAAGGCTGACGCCGTCCACGGTGAAGTAGGGATCGGTGGCGCCGATTTCGACATAGGTCTGATAGCTGTTTTTGGTGCCGCTAAAGCTTACGGTGTTGCCTGTACCTAACCAGTTGTCCTGACTGACGCCCAGTTGATAGCTGATACCGCTGTCGGTGCCGAAACCGAGGCCGACGTTAAACGTGCCGGTATTGCGCTCTTTGACCTTGTAGACCACATCAACCTGATCCGTACTGCCTGGCACCGGCTGGGTATCAACATCCACGCTCTCGAAAAAGCCGGTACGGTTAAGGCGCGTCTTTCCCTGTTCAACCCGATCGCTGGCGAGCCATGCGCCCTCCATTTGACGCATCTCGCGACGCAGTACCGCATCTTTCGACGTATCGTTGCCGGCGAAGCGCACCTGACGCACATAAAAGCGACGTCCCGCGTCTACGTTAACGTACAGCTTTACGGTTTTATCTTTTTCGTTAATGTCCGGCTGCGTGCTGACCTGGGGAAAAGCGTAACCGTTGCGCCCCAGCAGGGTTTTAATTGCCGCTTCGGTCTGCGTAATTTTCGCACCGTTATATAAACTGCCGGATGGAAAGGCGGCGATTTTTTCAATTTCTTTCACGTGACCGGCCATATCGCCGCGCAGGACAGCTTCGGACAGATGATAAACTGCGCCTTCGCGAATATTGATTGTCAGAAAGATTCCTTTTTTATCGGGGGTTAAGCTCACCTGTGTGGAATCAATATTAAATTTTGCATAGCCGCGGTCGAGGTAATAACTGCGTAACGTTTCTAAATCGCCAGAGAGTTTCTGTTTCTGATATTTTTGATCGGCGGTCAGGTTCCACCAGGGGACATCGTCCCGCAGCTCAAAATGCGAAATAAGCTCGTCAGCGGTAAAAGCCTGATTACCGACAATATTGATTTGCCTGATTTTAGCGGAGACGCCCTCGGTGAATGCAAATCGCAGATCGACGCGATTGCGCGGCAGGGGCGTTACGATCGCTTTGACGCTGGCGGTATATTTGCCCTGACTGTAGTAAAAGTCCGCCAGACCTTTTTCAATCTCCGCCAGCGTAGTCCGATCCAGCGCATTACCCACGCGTACGCCAGACGCGTCAAGATTCTGCTGTAGCTGCTCTTCTTTAATCGCTTTGTTACCGGAGAATGAGATGCTGGCAATCGCCGGACGTTCTTTCACTTTAATCAGCAATGCATCGTGGTCACGCAGCACCTGAACGTCATCAAAATTACCCGTTGCGAATAACCCTTTGATGATAAGGCGAATATCTTCATCTTTGACGCGATCGCCGACGCGCACCGGCATTGTGAGCAGAGCTGCTCCCGACGTCACGCGCTGTAGACCGTCAAAATGAATCTCTTGCAAAGTAAAATCATCTGCGCCCAGGGCGGCAATGGAAACCATAAAGAGTAAACCGGTTAATATCTTTTTCATCTGCTATACGCCTGCCGTTTTTTCTGTATCTGCTTTAATGGCTTTTGCACCGCATCCAGCCGCTGTCGATCGCGTTTCTCAGCTTGCTATTGACGGTTAATGTCGCGGAAGAAGACCGCTGAGGATGATGGAAATTCAGCGCTTTTAGGAGATTTTCACTTGCTTTACAGAAGGATGAGATGACGCTGCGGCAATTCATTCAACATGATTACTTTCATATCATCGCTGGCGCAAAATAAGGGGAAATAGCAGAGAGGCCTGTATAAACTGAGTCAGCATAACCGGCGGCTAAAGGGCGCGAATGAAAATGCCTCGATTGCAGGCGCGTTTTTCAACGCATAGCTAAAGAGCCGATGATTTTAGCCGCCATAAATGCAGCCTTAAAAGTGCGCACAATCATCATTATGTTAAATGAAGTGCGCTCCCGCTAAATTGCGAGCCGCCCCGAGCGCTAATTGCAGCAGGCCCGCCGTTAAAACGCCCTGCACGCTATCCGCTGAACACTGGCAACATATTGAGCCAGCTCAGCGTCCACGCCAGAATATTCAACACGCCAAAAGCTATCACTATCGCCGGCGCGAGGTTTCTTAGCGCCCCTGCTCTCTCCTGCTTAGCGTAGCGCCTGCGCGCTTTGATATAGAGTAAAGCCGGCACGATTACCGCCCAGAGCGTGGCGAACAGTCCGGCGAAGCCGATAGCGGCAAGAAAGCCGTCTGGGAACCATAATGAAGCGCTCAGTGCGGGCACAAATGTCAGCAAGGCCACCTTAAAACGCGCCAGCGGCGTATCGCCCAGCTTCAGGCGATCGGCGATAAAGTCAAAAAGACCAGCCGTTACGCCCAAAAACGAGGCGATCACCGCGAAATGGGAAAACAGCGTCATCATAAAGCTCAGCGCGCCGACATGCAGGCGATCGCGTAAGGCAGCAAGCAGCGCGGCGATATCTCCGCCAGCCGCCACTACAGCGGGAAACGCGGCGCGCGGCAGATTGCCCATGGTGCCGGTGATCCAGAACAGATAAATAACCAGCGACATCAGCGTGCCGAACACCAGCGCGCGCCGGACCTGCTTCTGCTCGCCGCCATAGTAGCTTATCAGGCCCGTGATATTGCCATGATAGCCAAACGAGGCGAGGCAAAACGGCAGCACCCCGAACGCATAGGGCCAGTAGTCGCCCTCGCCGTTGCCGGCAAGAGTAAGCGGATCGACCTGCGTGAGCAGCCCGCCGAAGACCGTTACTAACAGCAAAAGTTTGGCCAGCACGCAAAAGGTCATGATCCTGCTGACCCCTTTTGTGCCCAGCCAGACGACGATGGCGACGCACAGCGTCAGGATCGCTTTCGCGCCCGCGGTAGAGACAGGCAAACCCGCGCTATTGAGAGAGTGCTGATAGACCGGCCCGCTGGCCGAAATATAGGCATAGGTCAGAATGCCCAGTACAAACAGGATGCTCAGGCCGTTTAGCGCGGCCCATCGCCGTCCTAACAGCGATCGGGTTAAAGTATCGTAGCCAGATCCGAGCGGAAAATAGCGGCTCGCCTGCTGGAACAGCAGTCCCGACAGCAGCATACATCCCCAGCTGATAAACAATATCAGCAGCGACCAGCCGAACCAGGCGCCGGCCATGACCACAGGCAGCGTAAACATACCTGCGCCAACCACCGTTCCGCAGATAATCATCGCGCCCCACCATACTGAAGGCTGACGCTGGGTTAATGCTATTTCTGTCATTACGTATTCCGATAAAAAAATATTAAGCCTGCATCAGGCGAGCGACGGCCAGAGCGTAACTCATTAGCTGGCGATCCTCTCCTGGCAGACCATCTACAGAAAGGCCGACGGAGAGTTCGCCCGCTCTTCCAACCGGCAAAGTCAGACTGGGCGCGCCTGCACTGCTTGCGATATCCGTATTGCGAACCAGTTTTTCAAAAACAGCAGGATCGTGCGCATCTGTCAGGCGCGGTACTGCGCAGCTCACGGTTGGGTAAAGTAAAACATCAAGCCGATGTTCAGAAAACATCTCTTGCCAGGCAGTGCGCACATCACCTGTCGTACACAGGCCTGCCAGATAGTCATCCCAGGAAACGCTGCACTGCTGCAGCTGCCGTTGAAGAAGATTACGTACCTGGGCATCGCTCAGCTGTTCCAGAATGGAGTGAAATCGCCATTCGAGCCCTTCAGCGAGCAGAAACCGTGGGAAATCGATAAAAAACTCATAAAACGGAACGGAAAACTGAACTGACGCATTGAGTTCACCAAGATGGCTGTCATCAAGTTTGATGACAGCCACGCCCTGAGCCTCAAGCCTGGCGACAGCCTCCCGGCATCGCTTCTCTACCGATATATCCAGTTCCTGCCACAGAAAGCGCTCAGGAATCCCCACGCGGCGCGGCATAACTGGCTCAACCGGTTT
>Ga0209796_10000745_pt1 | contig 17426 bp, 22 predicted proteins | sample AgamicOrSfrz_FD_187167 | JGI IMG/M metagenome (GOLD analysis project Ga0209796, IMG submission 187167) | Agave microbial communities from Guanajuato, Mexico - Or.Sf.rz (SPAdes) (version 2) | ecosystem: Host-associated > Plants > Phyllosphere > Phylloplane/Leaf | place: Guanajuato, Mexico...
TATGAGTCTTTAGGAGTCAATCGCGAAACGAATGGTGGGTGCTGAGAGGCTCGAACTCCCGACCTACGCCTTGTAAGGGCGCCGCTCTACCAACTGAGCTAAGCACCCGTTTCGCAGACTTTGTAAGGCTTTGCCCTACTTTTAGTGCTCCGTCCCTGCGTCCAAAGGACTCAGGAAGGACGCACATCATGCCAACTATCAGTAAGCGTGTCAATCTGGCGGGCGAAATCTCTTATCAGGCGAAGTGCCGGCGCAAGGGCTTCCCAACACTATCGAAGACGTTCGGTGACAAAAAGGAAGCTATCAAGTGGGCGCGCGGCATCGAGCGAGCCTGGGACACAGGCGAAGGTATCGCCGCAGCCACGCCGGTGGTTGAAACAAGCGTGGGCGAGGTGCTAATAATGTACGACACGCGCTGTGTCCCGGCGCACCGGAGCGCGGATGACGAACATAGGCGTATCGCTGCCTTGCTCAAGCACCCGTTCAGCCGCGTGCGGGCAGCGGACCTGACGCCTGATGTCCTCGCCAACTACCGGGACGAGCGGTTGCGCACGGTCAAGCCGGGAACGGTCCTCAAGGAGCTAAACATCATCCGGGCGGCGCTGAACCGGGCACGGCTCGAATTCGGCGTCAGCATTCCGGACGTTCGTATCACCCGACCGCGTGCCCCTGCTGCGCGTGACCGAGTGCTAAAGCCCGAAGAAGAGATTTTGCTGCTGGCGGCGGCGCACGACTCGGGGAATGCGTATCTGGCGCCGGCAATCGAATTCGCACTGGCGACCGCGATGCGACAAGGCGAGATTCTGGCCCTTCGCCGCGAGGATATTGACTGGGATCGACGCGTGGCCCGGTTGCACATGACCAAGAACGGAACGCCGCGTGACGTGCCGCTTTCATCCAAGGCTATATCTATACTGCGCGCGCTGCCGGAAGGAACTGAGCGCATGTTCGCGCTGGGCGACATCACGCACAACTTTATCCGGGCCGTTCGCCGCGCAAAGATTCCACACATAACGTTCCATGACTTGCGGCATACGGCGTGCACGCGCTTGGCTCGCGATGGGCCGACCACGGCGCAACTGCGCGTCGTGTCTGGTCACAAGACCTTGGCGATGCTGCAACGCTACGTCAATCTGTCTGCGGACGACCTGGTCGGCGTGCTGGGGTAAATGCGTTTTGCATCCGTGATCGAGCCGCCCGCTACTTGGGCGGCTATTTTTCCGACCCTTGCATGGAATTTCTTTCCGGGTTGTGGGAGACTTAGCGAACCCAATATGGGGCTTCTTAAGGAGGGCGTATGTTGACCCAATTTTTGAATTCCCCAACCTTTCACATCGGCTGCATCCGGTGATGTCTGATCCTACGGGGTGATGTATCGGGAAAAACGTCAAAACACGGCCATCCAACCGCTACCGTAACAGGCGCGGGCTCGGAACCGTGGCCATCGGCCCATGCAGGGGCTGGTGGAGCGCAAGCATAAGACGGGAGACGGCGGGTCAGACCGCCAGCGATCAAAGGGCCCAACGGGCGGATGCCCGGGGGACAACCTGATGACCTGCGACGAATAGGGCTGTCTCCTTCCCACTTCCTACCTGATCCTCCAAACACCAAGAATACTATGGCTGAGATCAATGCCGCGCTGGTTGGCCTTCTCGGCGTGATGGCTGGCGGTTACTTCAACAATTTTCTGGCCGAAGACTACCGGCGCTTTCGAGACGGGCAAGCTTTGGCAGGTGCTCTAGCAGGCGAGCTCGAATCGCACGCGGAACCGATAAAGGCGATCAAGACCGGACTTGAAATGATGGTCCTTCAACTCGCAGATGGGAAACGCTTGACGCTGCCAGAGTGGCCAATTCCGTCCAGCCCGCTGTTCGATGAGAACGCCTCCAAGATCGGGTTACTTGAGCCGCAGTTGGCCCGCGACGTTGCGTATGTGTACGAGAACCTTCGCGCGTTTCGCCAAAACTTTCACATGGCAACAAAGCATCATCATGAAATGCCATCAGCGTGGACCAGCGCAACCTTCGTTGGCTGCATGGCGGCAATAACCCGGGCAGAAGCACGAGGACTCCCGTTAATCGACAGATTGAAAGCGCTGGCGGAAGAATCGTATTGGAAGCGGCCTCAAACGCGCATCAAACTGAAATACGGTGCAGTAGCGTTCATCGTTTTCTTGCTAGTGGTCAAGCTGCTAAGCTGAGTAGCGTCCCGTAGAAGTCGCGCGGCTGGATCGAGGGCCGCGCCGCGCGGATGCGAACGCCTTTATACGGCGGTTGCTGATGAAGAACTCTGTTGACGGTCCGCATATCGAGCAGTAGCGTTATCGGCGTCCCGAGAAATCCACCCACTACGCGCATGTCAAATCAAAAATTCAGCGCATCCGTGCGCGAGGCCCTGTTTTTAGCGCACGCTGGAAAATGCGCTTATACCCGGCAGCCTCTAGATATCGCAAACTTTCACATCGATCACATATTGCCCGAAGAGCTTTCGAACGATCCCGGAAGGTTCATGGAGGTAATGACCGAACTAGGCTTGAGTGAAACGTTCGATCTATTGGGCTATGAAAACCTACTCCCCGCTGCCGCTGCCACTAACCTCCAAAAAGGGAAGCTCATATTCGATACGAGCCGCGCCCACTATTTCCTTGCAATTGCCTCATCGAGAAAGGCGGAAGTAGAGGAACAGCTTGAACGGATCAACCGGCGAAACTCAAGGGGTCGCGCCCTTGTGTTACTCCAACAGGCTTTGGAAAGCGGTAACTTATCGCCGGCAGATGTTGCGGAAATCCTTGGGAGACATCAAGATGAGCCGGAAGAGATATTTCAACTGCTTGCCAGTTTGAACTTCGCGAACGCAGAAGAGATTGACGCTATTGCCAGAGCCGATATCGATTCACTACGTGAAAAGCCAATTATTGGCGAAGATCAGGCATTGATTCTTGAGCGCAGCGCAACAGACCAAGTCGAAATACGCACATGCAGAGAATATGAGCAAGCGATCAAGCTAGGATACACAGCGAATTCGACGTATGCAATCAAGGGCGCAAGCATGTTTGAACAGCATGCCGGTCTTTTAAATTCGTTGGAGAAGGCCGCGCCAGCCGTAAGAAGTTTCATCGAGTCGCCGCGCGCAGGCATCATCGACTTGCACCTGATGCCGTTTCAACTATTCCCTCAGTTAAGCCCCGATATCACAGAAGAAGATTTGTCAGGCAGTTATCGTGAAAAGGTCGCCAGCGGCGCGCTAGTTCTGCGAGACGTTCGTCAAAATATGCTGGTCATCGAAGAGCCGGAAGGACTCGGGCAACACCTTATCGAAGTCGCAAGAGCTGATTTCAACGGTGACGGCATAGAGGACATACTCGTGTTCGAATACATATGGGCCACGCACGGAACGTTTGGTTCGGGAGGTATCCGCATTCTGACGCGAACTAGCTCCGAGGGAATGTTCGAGGAAGTCAGACTGGGATCCTGAAAGTGAGTCACATATCGCCTTTGCGCAACCGCCTTTCGTGGGCGGTTGCAGATGCGATGCGCGGTGGCTTAGCGCATAGCAGGACGCGGGTGGGACTTCAGGCAGCGGATTCGGTGGACGACTCAGCCGCTGTTTCTTGCCCCGGCTCAGGTGCCCCAGCCTTCGCCGCGCGAGCTTCGGCCAAGCGCAATGCGTGCGCTTGCGCTTGCCGGCTTGCGAGGTCATCAGCCGCCAACTGATCAAGCAACCGGTTGCCGTCCGTATGGACTACCGGAAGCGCACCGTTGGTCGGGCCTTTGTAGCTGCTTGCCTTCATCGTGTCCATGGGATTGGTCATGCTATGTGCTCCTTTAAGTGAGTTAATGACCGAGGATTTTGGCCATGAGGTTTGAGAGTCCTACGCGTGCCCTTTCCTCTTCGAACTCTTTGCGCTCTTGCCGCTGCTCTGCGGTTCGAACCATTGGCGCGCGATGCGTGCTCAACGTGAAGAGCGGATCACATTGTCCGGCGTCAAAGAATGTCCGGGTAGGCTTGCGGAGTGAGGTTGGCCGCTTTATCTCGGTGGCCTGATCGGAGCCAACCGCGTGTGTATCCGCTTGCGCAAAGAACGTGGCGCTTTCAGATACTTCTTTGTGTTCAGCAGCGTGAACAATCGGCGAAGCGCGCTTCGATGAAAGACTCACGATTTGACCGTTTTCAAGAATGCTTCGGCTTCGGGCGAACCCGGCTCCGGATGCTTCGGAATGCGTTGCGGTAATCTAAAGATCCACGCGAACACCTGCTTAAGCACACGAATATCCTGATCGCTCACGCTTTCAGCCCAAGCCGCCCAACCGTGCCAGTGGGGCCACCATCTGCAAAAGCGACAGCCCTCGTCAGACTGGAACTCACCTTGGTCATCGGCGATGCTGTCAAATACTTCTTCGTCCTTTCCTAGCACTAGGCTCATATGGATGAAGGCGAGAACCCACTTGCCCCACGTCTTCTCAGCGCCGAGTAGCTGATCAAACCAATGTTCGCTCGTCCCGCCCGTTTGCGAGTACATGACGCTGTTCGGATCGCAAGGATGATTGTCGTAGAACGCATGCCACCCGGTCGGATCAAACCGATCAATCATCCCCGTCCGGCATCGCTCGTCCTCCGGCAAGCGCGCTTCGCTGCCGTGCATGGCATAGAACATCGATAGATCGCGCTGATCAGGCTCGATCTCGCTCACCGCCGCCCGGTTCGCAACTCGCCGACCGTGGGCGGTGAGCAGGCGTTGATATGTCTGACGGTCGATCATTTAATGAACCTTGGGGTCTGCCGCGCCTTGCGTGGACGGAGTGATCTTCAACAGATCGTCAAGCGTCATGCTGCCCTTCCGCGTCTTGCCGTTCTCGTCAACGATGGTCACGCCGTACATCACGTTGAGTTCTTTCGCCGCAGAAATGCGGTCGGACGCCTTCAACGACTGATCTGTGGCGATGGCCGCGAGCGTGCGTGCGCTGATTTCCGGCGACCACACAGCGTGCTCTTTGAACTGCACGACGTACTGTGGCAGCGCGCTCGTGTATGCATCGCTGCTTTCGATGAGGTCGATGTAGTACTGCTGGTTCATCACGGACGCATATGCGTACCCGAACGCGCCGGACAACGCCGCACGACTCGATTGACCGATGGCCTTGAGCTTGAGGTAACGGTCCAATGCTTCACGGTGATAATGGGCTATCACCTGATTATCAAAGGTGTCGAGTGGCGAAGTCAGCATGATCGTTTATTCCGGTGTCCTATGTGTCTTGCTCGCGAGTATCGCCGCGCCGTGTGTCGCGGTCTAGTGGTCGTTGAAACCGGCGCTAGGCTGGGTTCGTGCTACCGGCGAGGGTATCGCTAGGGCTGCGTCCGACGAAGCCAGCCCTGTGTGTATTCGCTAGTCTGGGCGGTGGATTCGGGCCGCGCCTGCTGGCCGCGAGCGACGGCGGAACCGGTCGAAGTCTCGCGTGCGTCCTGTCACGCAAACGGCGTTGGCTCCGCGTTGGTGCAACCGCCGTTTAGAGGCGCGGTGCGTTGTTTTTGCTTGCGCGGTCGCTGACGTCTTGCGCTGCTGCTCCGTGTCGAGCGACGGGCCTAGCCGCGTGCAGGTGGCCGTACGAAGCGCTTCAAGTCTTGCTCTTGCCGCGAAGGTTGGCAATGCCGCTGCGGTGTGCTGATGGTGAGGCGCCACGCCTAGTGGGCTAGGTTCTGGCCGCATGGACAGAGCCGCACGCAGTGCTGATGCTTAATTACAGCCGCGCGTTGAAGTTACGGGCTCAGCGAATCGTGTAACTAGCCGCTGCACAAGCCTAGCTTGGCTTTGCCGCATCCTAGTTACTAATTACAGTAATTACAGTAGTAGGAAAGATAGTAGGCAACATATCTAGGCTACGACGCTGAAAAACTGTAGAGCGACTTGTAACTTGTAATTCGAGCGGGCGCAAAAAGTGTTAAGTATTTGTTTTTGCTGGGTATTTGGCGTGGGCGGTCCTGATTACAGCTGTAACTAGCTGGTTTCTAATTACAGTCAGTTGGAAGCGAAAAAAAAGAAATGGCCGGCAGTCGATCAAGACGCCAGCCCAAGCATGTTCCGGTTTGACGATGACCGTCAGCATTTGATCACATCTGTTCGACACCCGGCCCGATGCACACATCTTCTGAATCAACGCCGGCAAGCGCCTTGTTCATTTCCTCCGGGGTCTCATACTTTTTAAAGAGATATCCACGACGATTGCCCGAGAACGCTCCATAACAGCCGCCCATCGAGATGACCTTGGTCTCAATGTGCTTCATATTTGGATTGTTGATCTGCGATTCCTTTTTGAAAGCCAGTATCAACTCAGCTCGGTCGATGAGCACTCCCTTCCGCTTCTCCCCTTTGCGCTCTTCGTATCTTCGCTTCACAACCTCTAACAACGCCGGGATGATGAATGTTTCCACGTCTGGATCGTGAACTGTCCCGCGATCTGCGGCCCTCTCCTTTGCGTTGAAATCCTTGACCTTCCTGCTTACTTCGCGGACAAAGGTCTCATAACCGTCCGGGCCGTTGTCAGCAAACCATTTGCGCGCCTCCGCGAGCAATTGCCAAACGTCCGCCGTGAATGAGATACCGCGCTCTTTGCTTTCGAAAGTCGCCGAAAACTCATCACTCCAGCGCGGCTGGCCGTCTTCGTCGTCTAGCTGACCGCAGAACATCGGATAGAACCGTCGATTACCAGTGTCGTCGCGCTGCAAACCTTCATACTTGTTGCCGTCCATTATCACGATCCATTGGCGCGGCTGGATGAAGTGCCCTTCAAATTTGTGGTGCATCGGATCACCTGTGCGCGTGATGAAGTTTTTAATTTTGTTCAGGTCGCCACGAGTGAAGCCGGTCATTTCGCCGACAGCCGCAACCACGGAGTGGCCTGTTATATCCCGCAAGAAGTCGATAGTTTTGTCGCCACCTAGGTCCAGTTGCACCGAGTCAGCCTTGTCATCGCCAAGAATGATCTGCGCAAGGCGCTTCCCAAAATACGATTTGCCGCAGTCTTGCGTACCGAATAGACTCAAAACCATCGGCGCATAGATGCCGGGGTGCATCAAGCGACCGTACAAGGACAGCCAGAAATACTTGCCGAACAAACGATTGAGGTCCGTGGGCTTCGGCTGAAACAAATCAATCAGTTTTGTCTCCATACGCGGTTTGTGGTCCCACGCAGGGATTTCCGCGTTCAAGCGTTCGGCGAGGTCATTCCACTTATGCCCAAGCGCCCATTCCTTCAGCACCTCCCGAGCCCCCTTCGCCGATACCCCTCTTAACCCGGCTGCGGAGAACGCCTCAATCCAAGTTGACACCGGATAATGGTCATCAATAATTTCGCCGCTTTGATCTACTATGCGTCCTTTAAACATGTTGCGGTGCGGACGTTCTGCGTCTGCCGCAGGCTTCTTGAAGGTCAAGCCATCCATCAGTCGCGCTGCCCCCTCCGCAGACGCTTCACAACGCTCCGTAGACTTCTTTCGGTCGAACCCAAATAGCGCGTCCAGCACAACGTTTTTGTTCTGGTCCGTCATCTGCGGCTGCGTCACAAAGCTGTCACCGACGCGCACCTTCTTCACATCCGGGTAATCAATCATCCCGGCGGCAAACAGAGCATTCGCGCGCTTCACGATGTCTGTGTTGTCGCGCCGAAACGTTGCAGCCTTATCCTCCCTGATAGCTAGATCAGATTCATGCTGGGCCATGATGTCCGCAACCTCCTCATCGGCCCGCTGACTCTCTTCACCTTCGCTTACCGTCCACCTCTCTTTCTTCCTCTGCGGCGGTTGTTCCCCTGCTTCCCCGCCGGACACCGTAGCGTCCTGATCCGAAACAGGTTTTTGGTCTTCGCGCTTTCCAGCGTCATTAAATTCTTGCATACTCGCTCCGTAACTCTTTTTACTGTGATGGTCCTTTGAGCCGCTGCTTGCCACAGCGGCTTTTTCTTTGCTCATCGCTCATCGCTCATCGCTCACTCTTCGGTCTTCCCGGATGGATACCCGAAGGGCGCGGCGCGATCACCGATAGGTCGCCACCTTCTGCGGCGTATGCGAATACGCGACGGACGTATTCAGAGAAAGTCATACCAGCGGCCACGACAACCGCCTCAGCCTTATTCTTTAGAGCGCGATCGATAGTCACGCCCAAGCGAGCCGTTTCCATTGTTCAATCCTCCGTACCGATAAATTGGTTGCGCATGCCCTCGATTGCGTCAGCAAGCAACAGCAATGCGAGGAACACTTCAGGCCGCGCCAAATGGTCGAGCAGTGACACGTCAGTAATCCTTAACGTACACACATCGCGCGGCTATACTTAATGCAGATGGCCGCGCGATGCGTTGGTTGTCGATCAGAAGGCCCGCGCTACTTTCCCGGTATGGCGGGCCTTCGCCTTTTCGGCCCTCGCGAACCGATGACTAGATCGTATCTAGGCGCGGTGTACGAATAAGCTCAGCGAGCGAGCACGAGCACGAACGCAGCCGCGCGGCAACGGACGATAACCAAAAATAACGATGTGTACTCTGCTTCAGACAAAACGGGTCAAAGGTGTAGCGCGACCCAAAAAGAAGCGTATGCGGGGGTTTCTGCGTGTTGCAGACCGGCGAAGGTGGTGCCGGAACTCGATTGAGTGGTTGAAGTGTAAAGGCCAAAAATAGCGGCACGCAAGCGGAAAATTTGGCGCGCAGACCTCAAAATCTGCTTGCTGTGTTCATCCACTTATGCCATGTCAACGCGCGAACAATCGGCGCGCGCGGTTATCACGCCCAGATGAACAAGTAACGAATTTTATTTTCGTTGCAGCATATTGTTTTGTTTACTCGCGACGTTCAAATTAGCGGCTCCACAACACACCACGGAGTAACATCAAATGAACGTCGCCTACTTTGCAGTTTTGCAAGCCATATCAGCAGCCATCGGTCGCTCTATTGTCAAGCTTCATACCGAAGAAGATGTGCAGGAGCAACGCAAAACAGGTGGGGTGTTCCATACGCACTATGTTGCTTCTGACGAGCGAATCGACATCTACTGCTACGAAGCCGATCACTACCCCAAGCTCATCGCGGCGGTAGCATCAGCGGCGAACGATCTGCGGGCCTATGACATAGCCGTGCCAAACGTCAACTTTCAGATGGTCCCGTGAGTTTCTACCGGCCTGTGCGGAGTTTAATGCGAGGAAGATGGGCCGCGCCTACGTCAGTCCGTCGCACGGCCCATCTTCCTCAAGCTATCTGCAAGAGGTTAGAGGCTCTGAGCCGGAACCTCTCGTTGCGATCACCCAATCAACAGGACTATCTTGAAGCAGTACGTCCGCCCGACATGCGCATACTCAGCCGTCCGGTGACCGACGCCCTAAGCAGCCCCGAAACCGGATGCGTTTGTTATCCAGAACCGTGGGAAAATTCATTTTGATTTTTCGCCTCGCTTGTTAAGGATAGCGAAATTATGGACCGCAGGGTGCTGCAAACACGTACATTTCGATCAACGAAAATTCGTTCAACGATATTTCGTTAAACCGGCTACAAGGAGCTAGTCCAGATGAGCAAAATCTATCACCGCATTAACAAAGATGTCGATCTGGTCGCGGCGGACTTCTCGCGATCCTTCATCGTGCGCAAGTTCGCAGGCGCGTATATCCATCTTTACGCAACGTTGCGCACGACCGGGCATGATCAGCAATCGTCGTTCAGCGCGGCATTCGGCAGCGTGTTCTTCGGCCATCCGGACGCAATTGCGCAGGCCGCAGAACTCTTCGAGCGCACGCCCACGTACAGGAACGCGGCATCATATGCTATCGAGATGCTCGGGGCAGAGCGCATTGAAAAGGAACTGGCGGCGCGTTGCGAAGAGGCGGCACACTTCACCCAATCGCACGCGATGCAGTTCCGTGTCGAAATGTACGACGCGTGGCTGCAAAGTCGCTCGGCAGCCAACATCGATCACGGCGCGACACGGCGCGATGACGAGGCGTACAAGGCATTTGCCGAAGAACGCCGCGAAGAACGCGAGCGCCAAGCGCGCGCAGATCGCATCGGCAACGGTATCGGGGAGTAAGTCCATGTCTACCGAACTTATCAAGCGGATGCCGGCCATTCTCGCTGCTGCGCCCACGACACGCGCCAGGGTCACAGGTGAAATTACCGTGGACGCTCTGTCCATTCGCAAGGCGGCGATTGACTGCGGCTATACCGCGCCGATCACTAACCATCAGTTACGCGCAGCGATGGTCGCGGCTGGCGGCGCATATCACACGTGCGGTCCACGCGGCGTTCGATACGTGTTCAAAGGTGCGGTGCAAAAGGCCGAGGTGCTGGCTCAAGCAACGGCAAGCGTCCGTCGCGCTCTGGATCAGGCTGAAGAGGTCTAATCCAACATGCCACTAGGAACGCGTGTTCTCAAGGTGACGCTCTCGATGCCCAGCGGCGATGTTGTGCTGGACCAAACGCTCGATCTGCATGTGCGCGTCCGAAAGCAGGCGCTCGCAGTTCAGCAAGAGTGCTACATCGATGTGATCAACCTGTCTCAGAACTTTAGGGAAAGCCTTCTTTCGCAATTTACCGCATGGAATAAACGGAACATTGAGAATGGCACCACCCTAGTCAACTCGAACTATGTCAACGTTAAGGTTGAAGCCGGGTACAGCAACGCAGGCCAGCAGTCGGCCACGACCATATTCTTGGGGCAAATCGTTCTCGCTATTCCGTTTAACGCACCGCCCAATCAAGGCGTTCGCATCAAGTGCTTTTCCCAGCAACTTTCCAACGCCACATTCGTTAGCGGCGTAGCGCCCGTGTCCGCAAGCTTCAAGGAATACGTCAATTGGGCCGGGGCCCAAATGGGCGTGGATCGCATCGAGTGCGAGACTTCATATGATGGCGTCACTATCACAAATCCGTTTGCCAGCACGCACGTCGTTGGCACACTGCTGATCGATATTCAGGACGCGTACAAGCCTAACGTCGCGGCGTTCATCGACAACAACACGCTGTATGTACGCGATGCCAACAAACTGATCACGTCCGCCAATACCGTTACGGTGAAGGAGTTTATCGGAATGCCGCTGTGGAACGAGTGGGGTGCGGAGTTCACAGCGATGTTCGATCCGGCAGTTCGGTTTCCCGGCGCGGCTATCTTGGAATCTGTGATGAACCCCGGTTTGAACACCGGCTCATTCGTGTTTACTTCGATTGAATACGACCTGACGAGTCGCGACGTTCCGTTTTACGTCAGGGCATCCGGCTCGCCGCCAGCATGATAGGCGCGGCTTTCACCATTAACCGATCATCCGGGAGCAATCATGGACCAACCGAACAACACCGTCATCATCCAAACATCCAAAGGCGAGAAAACCGTCACGCTGCACACCTTTCCGGCAATGACCGGCTTCAGTCTCAATCGCCGCTACCGAGTCGATTATCGGACGTGCGGCGATGACCACACGCGCCGCGCCTACACGCTCGATGTACTGGCCTTCGCTGAAGTGAACGGGCAGCGGCTCGACAGCGAAGGCGCGGTTAATAGCGCGCTGGAGTCTTGGAAGAACGTCGAACGGGTGTTTAACAGTGTTCTCGAATTCAACGAAGTGGACACGGCACTTGAAGAAGAGAAGGCGCGCTGGTTCGAGTTCGCTGGAAAGGAACTTGCAACGACGTTCGTTTCTGAAGCCGCGTTGCTAATGGCACCATTGCTCCAAACGATGGAAGCGCAAACGAAGAAGGGAAGATAAGAAATGGCAAACGAACTCGACAAATTCACGTTGGAATATTCTGTACAACTATCTGATTCAATCTCGCGTCTGGAAAGGCTGCAAAAGCAAATGGGCAAGGTTGAAGAGACGAGCAAGAACACCGCGAAGGGTCTCACCGGTGAACTCAAGGGCGCGCTGGACGGGTTGGCCAACTCGTTCGGTGGGCTGGATGGCCCGTTGGCGCGAGTCATTACCCGCTTCGGCGCGTTGGGTGGCGCGGCCAGTGTTGCAGGCGCGGCGGTATTGGCGACACTCGCGATTGCGGCGAAGGGAATCCGCGACATGAACGCGATGAGCGATCTGTCCAACAAAACGGGCATCGGAACTCTCAGCTTAGAAAACATTCAGCGGAACATGGCCGCGTCTTCAGGTGGCCGCGTGTCACGCGAGATGACGCAAGACACGCTGACGAAGTTCAGCGAAGCGTGGAAGCGGGCATACGTCGATCCGACCGGGAAAGAGCGTCTTGCGTTCTCCACGATGGGAATCAATCCTACGACCACAGGCCCGAACGCCGCGTTCGGTCAGGCGGCTGAGTGGATGAAAAACAATCAGGGTCGCGCGCAAGGGATCGGTCAGCAATTCGGCTTCGATTACAAGGCAACCGGCGCGATGATTGCAGGCGGCGCGTCGATCACCAACTTGGCCATGACGCCCGAGCAGGTCAACGATCACGTCAAGGCGCAAGAAGCGGCTGATCACGTCAATAAGTTCATAGGCGATTTGAACGAGTCGCTCAAAGAATTTTCGTTCGAAGCTGCAGACCACGTGATCAACGCCTTGCGCACTATCGGTCATTGGTTCGGTACAGCGTCCGAAGGTATGGCCCGCGCTGGTGCGATTGAGGGCGGCATCGATCCTGACGCACCGCAGACGCAGACCAAGCTGACGCCGGAACAGACCAAGCAGGCGGCTGAGAAAAAAGCCGAAGCAGACAAGCAAAAGCAAGCGGCTCAAACGCAGATCGATGCCGCTGATCAAGCCGCGCTCGCCCAAGCCAAGGAGAAAGCGCAGTGGGACCAGATACTGGCGCTGTTCGGCTCAAGCGTAAACAAATTCTCGCAGGCTGTCGATCTGTCGCAGGCGCTCGCGGCTTGGGCTGGTGAAGCGGGTAAAGCCGCTGGCTTGCCCGGATCGAGCAACACTGCCCAGCCAGGAGCGAACGCGCGAGCGGGCGGTAGTCGCGGCCTGCGCAATAACAATCCCGGCAATCTCGAATACGGCGAGTTCGCGAAGGCGCACGGGGCCACCGGTTCTGATGGCCGGTTCGCTATCTTCGCATCGCCGGAAGCTGGCACCGCTGCGCACGAAGCGCTTTTGCGTAGCGCCTATCTAGCAAAGGGCCTCAACACTCCAAGCGCGATCATCCGCAAGTACGCACCGGCCAACGAGAACGATCAAGCCGCATACCTCGCCTTTCTCAAGTCCAAAGGCTTCGACCGTGACGCAGCGATCACTGGTGACAACCTGAAGGCGTTCGTAGCCGCACAGGAGGTTTACGAATCTGGGTATGGCAGCGGCCACGGAATCGGGGAAAGCAGATCGAAGATGAACAACCGTTCGGTGCAGGAAACGTTCGCAGGTTTCCTTGGCGTGCCGCTAGAGCAAATCCAGCGCGGCAAGGTGTCGCGCGGGGATGCTCAGTTCGCTATGGGCCAGACCGAAATCGGCCTTTTGAACAGCTTCAACGCCACAAAGCTGAAGCTCAAGGCGCTTGACGAGGCATCCGCCAGCGGATCAGCCACGAAGGAGCAAGCCGCAGGTTACGCCATCCAGCGCGGCCAGCTTCAGACGGAACTCCGCGAACAGGTGCGTGCGCTCGACTCGATGAGCAAATACGGGCAATCGGTCGTTGATCGGCAAATGGCCGGTGATCGGACCTTTCGCACGTTGTCGCAACAGGGCACACCCTCCCCCATCAACATTAGTATCAACGGCGCGAGCGATCCAAAAGCCATTGCTGAAGAAGTGCGGAAGGTGCTGCTGGCCGCATTTGCTGATGCAGTCGCGATGAACGCAACGGCGTTGAAGAGGTAAGGACATGGCGATCTTGACGAAAGAATTTGAATCGTTCGGCGTGAGATACCGGATCAAACAAATGTCTGCCGCAGCGGCAACAGCCGTGTTTCTGGCGCGCGATGCTGACCCGGAACCCTTAGAGGCGTTGGCGGGCGTGGATGCTCTCGATCCGAACAGCGGCTGGATTATTTTGAACAGTGCTGCCAACGTGGACACATACGTTCGCGATAATAGAAACATCGTTCAACCGCGCCTTGCGCTGAATGGTCTTATCGCAGTCGCGTTCGATTTCAACTGTGGTTTTCTTAAAGACCGCAAACGCATTCGCGTTCCGTCCTATCTCCGATCCAACGCGGAGATGGATGATATGGGCGGCGAAGACCCGGTGCTAAGCACGTTGATCGCAGAGGGCAAGGCAACGCTGCGTGAGCTGGAAGAGGTGTATTCGCTGCGCGATGCCTTTCGCATCTATGACATCTTCTTCAGGGACCGTTTGGAAAAGGCCAAGGCACAGCACGCGGCCATTGCGGAGGCGAAAGCCAACCGGCGCTGATTTTTTTGAACCGGGCTCTTCGGAGTCCTCTATAAAGTGGAGTAGCAGACATGGCAAGCCGAATGATTCACGACAAAATTCCCGATAACGCTCGCGTTAATAAGGCAGCAGCAGACGATGCAATGCTGCGTGCGATGTACCGAAGCGCAGCACGGCGCAGGACGGCTGGAGATGCCGTTGCGCCAAGTGTCAAAGGCGTGCAAGGCGTCCAGTCATCGGTTCGTGGCATTGCCGCAAAAGCACATGATGCTCGTTATGCACGTCTGGCTCAGGTCGCCAAAGTTGCGGCTGACGGTCTGCGCGCGATCCAAACCATCAAAGACTCGGCAGAAGCCGCGACCAACCCGGAACTGGCCGCGCTCGCGAATGATCCGGCGTTCATGGCGGTCATCTCCAAGGTTGTTGAAAAGATCGGCGATGAGGTCAACGGGCTGACAAAGCCGCTCACGAGCGTGCGCATGCACTCAGAAGAGCGCGCCCTGCGTGCGAAGGAAATGGTCACCGGCATGGCAGACAGCCGCCCGATTCTGACCGCAGAGGATATGGCGCGTGTCGAGCGCGCTCGCGCAAAGCTCTCGCGCCTGAAGACGGCGGAAGCGCTGGGCGACGCGGGCGACATTGTCCGTGCGCGGTTCGGCCTTGAGCCACGCGCCTACGACTCGGATGCGATGCACAGCCTGATGGATCGCCTCGAAGGGAAGACCAAATAACGAGCGCACGGCGCCGCGCCGCGTGAGATGCGGCGCGGCTTGATCCTTCGAGCTTTTCGACCTTTGAAAATCAACACCATGAACACTTTTGAGTCCCATCTCTGTGCAAAACTGTTCCGCATCTCCAACCCGCTGCGGAACTTCAGCCCGGACTTCTCCAAAATTCGCTTCATTCGCAACTTCAACCGCCTACCCGTAAAGGGCAAGCCTCTTGTGCTGTTTGCCGGTTGCTTCATCGTTGGCGAGGGAACAGTCACGCTGCCCTTCTCGATGGCGCTATCGATACGCAACGGCACGCCTGCATCCTCCCTTGCACAGTTCTCCTACTTCGATGCACGTATCGAAAGCAGGATTACAGCGTTTTTGAGCGTGCTGGACTTTCTGGAGGCTACTGGCGATGTGCCGAATGGCGCTCGTGTTCAACACATGGAGCGCCTTCTTTCGAATCGTCCCGGAGCGCGGAAGGCGGTTGTTGACGACTATCCAGCGTTTTGCGAACGCGCGGCAAAAGACCTACCTTACGACCTGTCGCTCGAAGTTTTGTGCGGGCTTGCCGCGTGATAGATCAACGGACGCTTTTTGATTGGATTGCCGCGTTGTGGGGATCGAAGCGAGTCATGGACCTTGGCGCGGCTCTGTGGAAACGAATGAGGGTAAGGAAATGATCACAGGCTACATCACCCGAAACAAATTGATTCGCGAGTACGTGCTTATCGCCCGCGATCCCGGCGCGACAGACGCAGATAAGAGAGACGCGCGAAATTTCATCCTGTTGCTGTTGGGCGCGGGAGACGAGTTCACCGATCAGACCGGCGAGCGCAACGTACGGACTGAAGAGGCAATCCGGGAGAAGTCCGTTGCGCTAGGCCGCGACCACCCTGCGGTCGTTCGCATGCGCGTCGAGCTTGCGCACCAGCGGCTTATCGAGGACGTACTTGAAGGAGCGGTGCAATGAGTCTTCAAAGCGCGATGAAGATTTTGCTGGAACGCCAACAGGCGGCAGAGCGTTTCGAGAAGGAGCAGCGCCGGAAGGAGTTCGCCGCAGCGGTCGCGAAGGTGGATGCGATGTTTGGGAACCGAATGCCGACTTTGCCGCGCCGGTTCGAGAAGCGTCCCTGACCTCACCAAGAGTGACCTTCAGGCTTCGCACCATCACCGCAGTACCGAAGCAAGGCCGCACGTCTGCAAAGGCGTAGCGGCCTTTTCTTGTTCCTTCCCGGCTCGCCTCCCTCCCGGCGCTTTTCCGGACACATTCAGACACCCGATCACCGAGCCGCGCGGCCCTTCGCCCGCTTCGGCGGCCCAAGCCTAGCGCGCCTCAAAGCGACCTGGCCCCAATAAGCTTGCCGAGCTTACAAACCTTACAGGATAATCAAATCTGCTGGTTTCGGACGGCCAGCGCAAACCGCAACGCAAATTGAGGAGCCGCACCATGCTAGATCGAGTTCGCTGTCAAATTCAGGTCCGCGCGGCAGGAACGCGCAAAGCCCAGACCTTTAAGGGAATAGATGAGGCCAACCGCACGTTCGGTTGGGAGCTTAGCCTTCAAAGTCGGAGAACGATCCGCCGCACCGTGAAGACGGAAGGAGCGGCCAGCGCCGAAATAGACGGCAAGACGTACACGTTCACGAAATTCGACGGGAGCGCCGCATGAGCAGCCTCGACCACTTACGCGACCTGCTGTTGGGATACGACGATTCGTCCAGCGCACCGACCGAAGAAGCGATGAACGTCTATTTCTATCTCTGGAATCAGCGCTGGCGGCCCACAATGTTCCTCGACCTCGCGAGGTCCATCGTAACGATCCGGGAGCCACGCAGCGACGAGGAACGGCGCGTGGCCGCGATGGCAGCGGCGGCTATCGAACGCGCCGCTAAATCGAGCAGGGAGGAAGGCGGAAGGCCCAAGGCAGCGTGACCACCTGAGCTATCAAGTAATCGCAAACACGCCTGACCGGTTGCAGCCGTTCGGGCGTTTTCGTGTCTGGGCGCTTCCGCAGTCGATTGTACAGGCGGGCCGTGGGAAGGAAATGGGTCGCGGCTGGCTTCGCGTCCTTCGCGGGCATCAGAAGCCGTCCGGCGATCCGGCAGCCCCGCCTAGCGCCGATTCGCCCGGCAACGCACCCCGCCCTCGCCCGCCCAGGCATCGGTTAAAATCTCAACTCGGCGGCTCTGACGCAGGGACGCGAGAAGGACGCCGCGAGCACGAAAAAAAGAAAAAGGGCCGACAGTCTAAAACTGTAAGCCCTTGATTCTACGGAATTAGTGGTGGGTGCTGAGAGGCTCGAACTCCCGACCTACGCCTTGTAAGGGCGCCGCTCTACCAACTGAGCTAAGCACCCGTTCCGCAGACTAGACTCTTTGCTTCCGCCTGGCTGCCTGCCAAAGCAAGC
>Ga0209796_10000747_pt1 | contig 17405 bp, 13 predicted proteins | sample AgamicOrSfrz_FD_187167 | JGI IMG/M metagenome (GOLD analysis project Ga0209796, IMG submission 187167) | Agave microbial communities from Guanajuato, Mexico - Or.Sf.rz (SPAdes) (version 2) | ecosystem: Host-associated > Plants > Phyllosphere > Phylloplane/Leaf | place: Guanajuato, Mexico...
GCTGGCCGCCGGATATTTCGCAAAGTCGCCGTTTTTATTTCGCCATCACTTCCCGTTAAAGAGACTTTAATTACGTCTTTTCGGCATCTTCTTTTCTGACAATTTTGCCTCTGACGGCGCCAAATCGCCATAAATCGGGATCGCGTCGGTAAAAAATTATTCCACCCTCATCCCTTGTGAGCACTGGAAATTCTGCCGGTTGCACTGTTTCTTTCGCTATGAATATTGCCCTTCAGGGTTGTCAGATAGTGTCAGTATGTTACGGTATGAGCCGCTTAAATTTCACCAGGAAAGCTGAACTTCAAAATAATTTAACCAGGATTTTATCACTGCATGGCAATTAAACTTGAAGTAAAAAATCTTTATAAAATATTTGGGGATAATCCCGACCGCGCGTTTAAATATATTGAAAAAGGGGAAAGCAAAGAGACAATACTGGCGAAAACCGGTTTGTCGCTGGGCGTCAAAAACGCCAGTCTGGCCATTGAAGAAGGCGAGATATTCGTCATCATGGGACTTTCCGGCTCTGGAAAATCGACCATGGTTCGCCTTCTCAATCGTCTGATCGAGCCCACGCGGGGCCAGGTAATTATTGACGGCGTCGATATCGCCAAAATATCCGACAGCGAACTGCGCGACGTGCGCAGAAATAAGATCAGCATGGTATTTCAGTCATTTGCGCTGATGCCGCATATGAATGTGCTAAATAATACCGCCTTCGGCATGGAATTAGCCGGCGTCCCGCTGGCGGAACGTCAGGAAAAAGCGCTGGACGCGCTGCGTCAGGTCGGGCTGGAAAATTATGCCCACGCTTATCCCGACGAACTTTCCGGCGGTATGCGTCAGCGCGTGGGATTAGCGCGCGCGCTGGCGATCAATCCCGATATTTTGCTGATGGACGAAGCGTTTTCCGCGCTCGATCCGCTGATCCGCACCGAAATGCAGGATGAGCTGGTTAAGCTGCAGGCGAAACATCAGCGCACCATTATTTTTATTTCCCACGATCTCGACGAAGCGATGCGCATCGGCGACCGCATCGCCATTATGCAGGGCGGCGAAGTGGTGCAGGTCGGTACGCCGGATGAAATTCTGAATAACCCGGCCAACGACTACGTGCGCACCTTCTTCCGCGGCGTCGATATCAGCCACGTCTTCAGCGCGAAAGATATCGCCCGCCGCAGCGCGGGATCGCTGATCCGCAAAGCGCCCGGCTTCGGCCCGCGCTCCGCCATCAAGCTGCTGCAGGATGAGGATCGCGAATTCGGCTATGTGCTGGAGAAGCAGAAGTTTATCGGCGTGGTCTCTACCGACTCGCTGAAAGCGGCGCTGGCGGCGGGCGAAGGGCTGGATAGCGCCCTGCTCGACGCGCCAGCCGCCGTTCCCTCCGATACCTCGCTGAACGATCTGCTCGGCCATGTCGCGCACGCGCCCTGCGCCGTGCCGGTGGTGGGCGAAGAGAATCAGTACGTCGGCATCATTTCCAAAGGCATGTTGTTACGCGCTTTAGATCGTGAGGGAGCTTCGTCATGAGTGAACAGAACAGTAATCCGTGGGATAGCGCGAGCGCCGCGCCTCAGACCGACGCCGCCGCGCAGGCGAGCAGCGATCCCTGGTCCGGTGCGGGGGATGCCGCCACGCAGCACGCCGCGCCAGCCAGCCAGGGCGCTGACGCCTGGGGCACGCCCGACGGCGGCGCCGCCCATGATGCCGCCGCCAGCGGCAGCGACTGGCTGAGCAGCGCGCCTGCGCCGCAGCCGGAGCATTTTAATCTGCTCGATCCCTTTCATAAAACGCTGATCCCGCTCGATCACTGGGTGACCGAAGGCATCGACTGGGTGGTGAATCACTTCCGTCCGCTGTTTCAGGGCGTGCGCGTGCCGGTGGACTATATCCTGAGCGCCTTTCAGCAGCTGCTGCAGAGCCTCCCTGCGCCGGTAGCGATTGTGGTATTCGCCCTGATCGCGTGGCAGATCGCCAGCCCGGCGATGGGCGTCGCGACGCTGATCTCGCTGGTGCTGATCGGCGCGATCGGCGCCTGGTCGCAGGCGATGGTGACGCTGGCGCTGGTGCTGACCGCGCTGCTGTTCTGCATCGTCATCGGGCTGCCGCTCGGCATCTGGCTGGCGCGCAGCGAGCGTGCGAGCCGTATCATCCGGCCGCTGCTGGACGCGATGCAGACCACGCCGGCATTTGTTTATCTGGTGCCGATCGTCATGCTGTTCGGCATCGGCAACGTGCCCGGCGTAGTAGTGACCATTATTTTTGCCCTGCCGCCGATGGTGCGCCTGACGATCCTCGGCATCAAGCAGGTGCCTGCCGATCTGATCGAGGCCAGCGAGTCCTTCGGCGCCAGCCCGCGTCAGATGCTGTTTAAAGTGCAGCTGCCGCTGGCGATGCCGACCATTATGGCAGGCGTCAACCAGACGCTGATGCTGGCGCTGTCGATGGTGGTGATCGCCTCGATGATCGCCGTCGGCGGGCTCGGCCAGATGGTGCTGCGCGGTATCGGTCGTCTCGATATGGGACTGGCTACCGTGGGCGGCGTCGGCATCGTGATCCTTGCCATTATCCTTGACCGTCTCACTCAGTCCGTGGGTCGCGACGGCCGCAGCCGCGGCCGCAGCCGCGGCAGCCGCCACTGGAGCCATACCGGCCCAATCGGCCTGCTGACGCGCCCTTTCCGCAAATCCTGATTTTTTCGGGCGGCCCGTCGCGGCCGCCCGCCTCGCAACGCCGACAATAAGGAATAACTATGCGCAAGACCGCACCTCTCCTCGCCGCCGTGCTGACCACGTTCGCCTTTTCCCAGGCTTCCGCCGCCGATCTGCCGGGCAAAGGCGTGACCGTTAAGCCCGCGCAGAGCACCATCGCCGAAGAGGGCTTCCAGACGCTGCTGGTGAGCCGCGCGCTGGAAAAGCTGGGCTACACCGTCGAAAAACCGAGCGAAATTGACTACAACGTCGCCTACACCTCTATCGCCGCCGGCGACCTGACCTTTGTCGCCACCAACTGGCAGCCGCTGCATGACGATATGTACAACGCCGCAGGCGGCGACAAGAAGTTCTACCGCGCAGGCACCTACGTCTCTGGCGCGGCGCAGGGTTATCTGATCGACAAGAAGACCGCCGAGCAGTATCACATCACCAATATCGCGCAGCTGAAAGACCCGAAAATCGCGCAGCTGTTCGACAGCAACGGCGACGGCAAAGCGGATATGACCGGCTGCACGCCCGGCTGGGGCTGCGAAGCGGTCATCAATCATCAGAACAACGCGTTCGGCTTGAGCGATACCGTGACCGCCAATATGGGCAACTACTCGGCGATGGTCGCCGATACCCTGGCGCGCTTTAAGCAGGGCAAGCCGATCCTTTACTATACCTGGACGCCCTACTGGCTCAGCGACGTGCTGAAGCCGGGCCGCGACGTGGTGTGGCTGCAGGTGCCGTTCTCGTCGCTGCCGGGCGCGCAGAGCAAGGTCGACACCAAACTGCCGAACGGCGCCAACTACGGTTTCCCGGTCAATACTATGCATATCGTGGCTAACAAAGACTGGGCGGAGAAGAACCCGGCGGCGGCGACGCTGTTTGCCGAGATGAAGCTGCCGATTACCGATATCAATGCGGAAAATGCGGCGATGCATGCCGGTCAGGCGTCTGAAGCGGATATCAACCGCCACGTCGACGGCTGGATCCACGCCCACCAGCAGCAGTTCGATCGCTGGATTCAGGACGCGCTCGCGGCCGCCAAATAAATCACGACTCACTCCAGGGGCAGTATGCGCTGCCCCTCTGCCTTTCCTCTCCTCTCTTTCTGCCGAACCGACTGGTACGTCCTGTCAAATTACACATCAGCGAAATAGTTTTTTGGGTTACTATTACCCGATTATGATTATTACTCTCTGCGCTCCTGATAAATGAATGCTCATCGCCATACGCTAACGCCTGCGCTGGTGTTGCTGATGTCTGTCGCCACAGGTCTCTCTGTGGCCAGCAACTACTATGTGCAGCCGCTGCTTAATACTGTCGCCCAAAACTTCAATCTCTCCGTCAGCATGGCGGGCTTTATCGTCACCACGGCACAGCTTGGCTACGCCTGCGGTCTGCTGCTGCTGGTGCCGCTTGGCGATATGCTTGAGCGTCGCGCCCTGATCGTCGGCATGAGCCTGCTGGCGGCGGGCGGCATGGTGATGACCGCCACCTCCTCCTCTTTTACGCTGCTGCTGCTGGGCACGGTGCTGACTGGCCTGTTCTCGGTGGTGGCGCAGATCCTGGTGCCGCTTGCCGCGACGCTGGCGCCGCCGGAGAAGCGCGGCAAAATCGTCGGCACGGTAATGAGCGGTCTGCTGCTCGGCATTCTGCTGGCGCGTACCGTCGCGGGCGCGCTGGCGCAGCTGGGCGGCTGGCGCACCGTTTACTGGACCGCCAGCGTCCTGATGGTGCTGATGGCGCTGGCGCTGTGGCGCTTTCTGCCGCAGGTTAAGCCCACGGTGTCGCTGAACTATCCGCAGCTGCTGAAATCGATTTTCCAGCTCTACCGGGCAAATCGCGTGATTCGTACCCGCGCCTGGACAGGCTGTCTCTCTTTTGCCAACTTTAGCGTGCTCTGGACGTCGATGGCGTTTCTGCTCGCCTCGCCGCCTTACGGTTACTCTGAAGGAGAAATCGGCCTGCTGGGGCTGGTCGGCGCGGCGGGCGCGCTGGCGGCGCGTCAGGCCGGGTCGCTGGCGGATAAGGGCAAAGCCAGGCTAACCACCACGCTGGGCCTGCTGATTATGCTCGCCTCCTGGGGCATGACCGCGCTGGGCGCGCACTCTCTGGCCGCGCTGATTGTCGGCATTCTGCTGCTCGACCTGGCGGTTCAGGGGGTGCATATCACCAATCAGAGCGTGATCTATAGTCAGATGCCCGAGGCGCGCAATCGCCTTACCGCTGGCTATATGACCAGCTATTTTATCGGCGGCGCGTTTGGTTCGGTGCTCTCCGCCAACGCCTTTCACTTTGCCGGCTGGTACGGCGTATGCGCCGCTGGCGTAGTAATGACGCTGCTCAACCTGCTGATTTGGTGGCGCGGTTACCGCTTCGAAACCCACTTAAGTAAGTAAATAAAATACCAAACATGTGATTGAGTCTGGTCACGAATGGTTAGTTTTGTTATGGTTAGCAACAAACCTATTCACACAAGTTATTTTTTCTTGCGAAATTATTTAGCAAACAAAAAGTTTCTTCCCGTTTAGATATCGTGCCCTGCGGCGATAAGCAGCAGTGGACGAGGGTTTCGTGCCCAGGGTCAGGGAGCGGCCTGGAACCACCTGATGACGACAGTGTGATCTTCTGAACAATTGCGCGGAGTAAAAATGACTACGCTTAATCTGTCACCATCGTTACTATATTAGTTGCAACTAGTGAGGTTTTTTTATAATGGAAAGTTCGTTTACTCCCATTGAACAGATGCTTAACATCCGCGCAAATCGCCACAAAGATTTCCCGCTGCACGAAATCATTCTGACGCGTCTGTGCATGCACATGCAGGGAAAGCTGCTGGAAAATCGCAATAAGATGTTAAAGGCGCAGGGAATTAACGAAACCTTATTTATGGCGTTGATTACGCTGGATGCGCAGGAAAACCAGAGCATTCAGCCCTCCGAGCTGAGCGCCGCGCTGGGTTCTTCACGCACCAACGCCACGCGCATCGCCGATGAACTGGAGAAACGCGGCTGGATCGAGCGTCGCGAGAGTGATAACGATCGTCGCTGCCTCCATCTGCATCTCACCGAAAAAGGGAATGAGTTCCTGCGTCAGCTGCTGCCGCCTCAGCATCAGAGCCTGCAATATCTCTGGTCTTCGCTGTCGAACGACGAGAAATCGCAGCTGGAAGGCATCACGCGTAAATTGCTCAATCGTCTCGACAAAATGGACGAAGACCAGGTCATCGCCTCCCTCTCTCGCTAATAGCAAGAACTGCGACACAATCACCTGTCGAAACCGTTATTTTAATCCCCTTTTATCCGGCCAGCGCCTTGTCGCTGGCTTTTTTCGACTCGGGCTCCGTGAAAAGGGACAATCGCGCCCCGGCATATGAAACAGTTGGAGACAGAGATGAGTGCAACAGCGGAGGCGCAAAGCCCGCAACAGCCAGCCCAAAAAAAGAAGACGCGTAAAAAAGTGCTGATTCTGCTGGCGCTGCTTTTTGTGCTGGCTGGCATCGCCTGGGGCGTTTACTGGTTCCTGGTGCTGCGGCATTTCCAGGAAACAGACGACGCTTACGTGGCCGGAAATCAGGTGCAGGTCATGGCGCAGGTGTCGGGCAGCGTTAACAAGGTCTGGTTCGACGATACCGATTTCGTGAAGAAAGGCGACGTGCTGGTTTCGCTGGATAAAACCGACGCCGAGCAGGCGTTCGAAAAAGCGCAGACCGCGCTGGCCACCAGCGTGCGTCAGACCCATCAGCTGATGATCAACGCGAAGCAGTACCAGGCGAGCATCGCGCTACAGCAAACCGCGCTGGCGCAGGCGGAAGCGGATCTGAAACGCCGCGAGCCGCTGGGGGCGTCTAACCTGATCGGCCGTGAAGAGCTGCAGCACTCGCGTGACGCGGTCGCTACCGCGAAAGCGCAGCTCGACGTGGCGGTGCAGCAGTACAACGCCAATCAGGCGATGATCCTCAACACCTCGCTGGACGAGCAGCCGGCGGTAAAACAGGCCGCCGCGGAACTGCGCGACGCCTGGCTGGCGCTGCAGCGTACCGATATTCGCAGCCCGATGGATGGCTACGTGTCGCGCCGCAGCGTACAGGTCGGCTCGCAAATCAGCACCAGCACGCCGCTGATGGCGGTGGTGCCCGCCACCAATCTGTGGATCGACGCTAACTTCAAAGAGACGCAGCTGGCCGGCGTGCGCATCGGACAGGACGCGACGGTGGTGGCCGATATCTATGGCGACGACGTGGTCTATCACGGCAAAGTGGTCGGTCTGGATATGGGCACCGGCAGCGCCTTCTCGCTGCTGCCTGCGCAGAACGCCACCGGCAACTGGATCAAAGTGGTTCAGCGTCTGCCGGTGCGTATCGAGCTTAATCAGGACGATATCGCGAAGCATCCGCTGCGTATTGGTCTGTCGACGCTGGTGAAAGTCGACACCACCAATAAAGACGGCAGCGCCCTCGCCACCAGCGTTCGTCAGCAGGCCGCCTATAGCAGCAATGCGCTGGCGATCGATCTGGCGCCGGTGAACCAGCTGATCACTGATATCGTTCGCGCCAACGCCGGATGATCACGCGGAGGCTGTCATGGCACAAAAACCGCTAGAAGGCGCGCCGCTGGTCCTGATGACCATCGCGCTGTCGTTGGCGACCTTTATGCAGGTGCTGGATTCGACCATCGCTAACGTGGCGATTCCGACCATCGCAGGCAATCTGGGCGCTTCCAACTCACAGGGCACATGGGTCATTACCTCGTTTGGGGTGGCGAACGCCATCTCCATTCCGATTACGGGCTGGCTGGCGAAGCGCGTTGGCGAGGTGAAGCTCTTTACCTGGGCGACCATTCTGTTCGCTATCGCCTCCTGGGCGTGCGGCATGTCGGAAAGCCTGGAGATGCTGATTTTCTTCCGCGTCCTGCAGGGCGTGGTGGCCGGTCCGCTGATTCCGCTCTCCCAGAGCCTGCTGCTCAGCAACTATCCGCCTGCCAAGCGCAGCATCGCCCTCTCGCTATGGGCGATGACGGTGATCGTCGCGCCCATCTGCGGGCCGATTCTCGGCGGCTGGATCAGCGATAACTACCACTGGGGCTGGATCTTCTTTATCAACGTGCCGATCGGCGCGGTGGTGGTGATGCTGACGCTGCAGACGCTGCGCGGCCGCGAGACCCGCACCGAAGTTCGCCCTATCGACGTGGTGGGCCTGGTGCTGCTGGTGGTGGGCATCGGCTGTCTGCAGGTGATGCTGGATCGCGGTAAGGAGCTTGACTGGTTTAACTCCACCGAGATTGTGGTGCTGACGGTGGTCGCCGTGGTGTCGCTGGCGGTGCTGCTGGTGTGGGAGCTGACCGACGACCATCCTATTGTCGATCTGGCGCTGTTTAAGTCGCGCAACTTCACCATCGGCTGCCTCTCTATCAGCCTGGCCTATATGCTCTACTTCGGCTCGATTGTTCTGCTGCCGCAGCTGTTGCAGGAGGTATACGGCTACACCGCGACCTGGGCCGGTCTGGCGTCCGCGCCGGTCGGGATTATTCCGGTGATCCTGTCGCCGATTATCGGCCGCTTCGCCCACAAGCTGGATATGCGTCGGCTGGTGACCTTCAGCTTTATCATGTACGCCGTCTGCTTCTACTGGCGCGCCTATACCTTCGAACCCTCGATGGACTTTGGCGCGTCGGCCTGGCCGCAGTTTATCCAGGGCTTTGCGGTCGCCTGCTTCTTTATGCCGCTCACTACCATTACCCTTTCGGGACTGGCGCCTGAGCGGCTGGCGGCAGCGTCGAGCCTGTCGAACTTCGTGCGTACGCTGGCGGGCTCGATCGGCACTTCGATTACCACCACTATGTGGACTAACCGGGAATCGATGCACCACAGCACCTTTACCGAGTCGATTACGCCCTACAACCCCAATGCGCAGCAGATGTATACGCAGCTGGAAGGCATGGGGATGAGCCATCAGCAGGCATCAGCCTATATCGCGCAGCAGATCACCAATCAGGGGTTGATTATCTCCGCCAACGAGATCTTCTGGGCCTCGGCCGGCGTGTTTTTGATTCTGCTGGTGCTGATCTGGTTTGCCCGTCCGCCGTTTGGTTCCGGCAGCGGCGGCGGCGGCGCGCACTAGTTTAAGACGTTGGTAAACAGCGCTGACATGAAAAAGTGGGTGGTATAGGCAGAAGCGCAAAGCCTTACAAGGACAGAAACAAAAACGGGCCTTTCGGCCCGTTTTTTTTATGCGTTCTGGCGCCACCATTCGGCAAGCAGTATGCCGGTAGCCACCGAGACGTTAAGACTCTCAACGTTGCCGGTGCCGCCAATCGACAGGCTGATATCGCCCTGCTGGAACGCGCTGTCGGACAGGCCTTCGCTCTCCTGCCCCAGCACCAGCACCATCTTCGCTGGCAGCTCGGCTTTCGCCAGCGGCGTGCCTTCATGGCTAGAAGTGGTGACAATGGTATAGCCCGCCTTGCGGAACGCTTCCAGACCGGCGGCAAAGCTTTCGCCGCTGATCGCCTGAACATGTTCTGCGCCGCCTTCAGCGGTACGCACCGCCGCGCCCGACTCCAGCAGCGAGGCGTCGTTCACCAGCAAACCTTTCACGCCGAAATGCGCGCAGCTGCGCATAATGCCGCCCAGGTTGTGCGGGTTGCTGACATCTTCCAGCGCCAGCACGCAATCTTTTTCACCGGCCTGGCTCAGCCACTCGCTGACCGCCATGCCCATGCGTTTTTTGATAATAAAGCAGACGCCGCCGTGGTGTTCGGTGCCGGAGGCCTTCGCCAGCTCGGCATCCTCAACGACGTGATAGGCTTTGCGGTTCGCCGCCAGCCAGCGCAGCGCTTCGCGGAAACGCGGCGTTACGCTCTGCACGAACCAGGCGCGCACGATCGCTTCGGGGCGGCTCTGGAACAGCGCCTGACAGGCGTTCTCGCCGTAGACGCGCGTCTCTTCCTGACGCTGACGACGGATCACTTCCGGATCGATAGCGACTTTGCCGCCCTGCTCCGGCTGTTTCTCTTCTACCGACGCGCGCTCGCTCGGCGGACGCGAAACGGTGCGCCAGGGCGAGAAGGCTTCGTCGCTGCGAGGACGGCTACTGCCTTCATCGCTGCGAGGACGACGGCTGCCTTCATCACGGCGAGGACCACGGCTGCCTTCATCACGGCGAGGACCACGGCTACCTTCATCGCTGCGCGGCTTGCGGCTGCCGCCCTCTTCGCTGCGGCGGCCTGGGCCAGAAGAACGACGAGAATCTTCCTGACGGGCTGGGCGGCCACCCCCTTTACCGGTACGCGGATTCGGCGCGCGTGAGCCTGACTCGCCCTCATCTCGCACGTACATCACTTTTACCTTGCCACTTTTGCCTTTAAATTCGTCGTTCATCTGTTCCTCCTGCATTGAGAGCGCGCAGATTACCTGATGTATTAGCGCTTAGCTATCAACTATTGAACCTATTGGACAATCCAGTTTGAGGGCGGTTCGCAACCTTCTCATAATGGGCAATATTTACAAGAATGGCACCTGCAAACCCTTTGAGGTAATTATGAATACGGTATGTGCTTCCTGTCAGGCAACCAATCGCGTTCCTCCCGAGCGCGTCGCCGATGGAGCGAAATGCGGCCGCTGCGGCAGCGATCTGTTTAATGGCGAAGTGGCTAACGCGACCGCCGATACGCTGGATAAATATCTGCAGGACGATCTGCCGGTCGTGGTCGATTTCTGGGCGCCCTGGTGCGGCCCCTGCGTTAACTTCGCGCCGGTGTTTAAAGAGGTAGCGCAGGAGCGCAGCGGCCAGGTGCGTTTCATCAAGGTGAACACCGAAGCGGAACCCTCGCTGAGCGCGCGTTTTCGCATTCGCAGCATCCCGACCATTATGATCTTTAAAAAAGGCGAGATGGTGGACATGCTGAACGGCGCGATGCCGAAGGCGCCTTTCAACGAATGGCTGGATGAATCGCTGTAAGTCTTTTCGGACCGTTTCTCCCCATTCTCAGGCCAGCCGCGCTGGCCTTTTTCTTTTCGCCTGCGCTTCGATTACACTAGCGTTTTACTTTTCTTGCTAAGCCATGACTGATAACGCCGTTCTTCGCCTGCGTGCGCAACGCCTTGCCCGCGCCACTCGCCCTTTTCTCGCCCGAGGCAACCGCGTCGTGCGCTGTCAGCGCTGCTTGCTGCCGCAGAAAAACTGCCTGTGCGCCACTATTCAACCGCAAAGCGCGCGCAGCCGCTTTTGCCTGGTGATGTTCGATACCGAGCCGATGAAGCCCAGCAACACCGGGCGGCTGATTGCCGATATCCTGCCGCAGACCGAGGCGTTCGGCTGGTCGCGCACCGAGCCCGATCCGGCGCTGCTTAGCGCCGTGGCGCATCCCGACTATCAGCCGATGGTGGTATTCCCCGCCTCCTATGCCGATCCCGGCCGCGAGGTGCTCACCGCGCCGCCGCTGAGCGGCAAGCCGCCGCTGTTTATTATGCTCGACGGCACCTGGACCGAAGCGCGCAAAATGTTTCGCAAAAGCCCCTGGCTCGATGCGCTGCCGGTGATGTCGCTCAACGTCACCGCGCCGTCGCGCTATACCCTGCGCGAAGCCCATGGCGAAGGCCAGCACTGCACCGCCGAAGTGGCCGCGGCGCTGCTGGAGCAGGCGGGCGATCTGGCGGCGGCGCAGGCGTTGCGACAGCACTTCGAACATTTCCGCCACGCCTACCTGGCGGGCAAACCGCATCATCCCGCCCATCAGAGCGTCATCGCCGAAAGCCTGTAGCGCGCCTGCGCGGCGGAAATACCGGCGCGGCTCTCACCCTGCGATCGCTGAACCGGCAAACCGCGTTAAAAGCGATTACAATCATGCCAGTCGACTTCAGGAGAGTGGGATGAGCCAACGCGGACTGGAAGCGCTGTTACGACCTAAATCCATTGCGGTGATCGGCGCCTCGGACAGGCCGGGACGTGCTGGTCACTTTATGATGCGCAATTTGCTGGCGGGCGGTTTTAGCGGCCCGGTGCTGCCGGTGACGCCTAAATATAAAGCCGTCAGCGGCGTGCTCGCCTGGCCCACCATCGACAGCCTGCCGTTCGCGCCCGACCTGGCGGTGATCTGCACTCATGCGAAACGCAACCTCGAGCTGCTGCAGCAGCTGGGCGAAAAAGGGTGCAAGGCCTGTATTATCCTCTCCGCGCCCGCCAGCCAGCTGGACGAGCTCAAAAGCTGCGCCGCGCAGTGGCAGATTCGCCTGCTCGGCCCCAACAGCCTTGGACTGCTTGCGCCCTGGCAGGGCCTCAACGCCAGCTTTTCGCCGGTGCCGATAGAAAAAGGACGCATCGCCTTTATCTCTCAGTCGGCGGCGGTCTCCAATACCATTCTCGACTGGGCGCAGCAGCGCAGTCTGGGTTTCTCCTGGTTTATCGCGCTGGGCGACAGCCTGGATACCGACGTTGACGATCTGCTCGATTTTCTGGCGCGCGACGGTAAAACCAGCGCCATTCTGCTCTATCTCGAACACCTGAGCGACGCGCGGCGCTTTGTCTCCGCCTCGCGCAGCGCCTCGCGCAATAAACCTATTCTGGTGATCAAAAGCGGCCGCAGCCATCAGGCGCAGGCGCTGCTCGGCACCCACAGCGGGCTGGACGCCGCCTGGGATGCGGCGATCCAGCGCGCCGGCCTGCTGCGCGTACAGGATACTCACGAACTCTTCACCGCCGTGGAATCGCTCAGCCATATGCGCCCGCTGCGCGGCGACAGGCTGATGATCCTCAGCAACGGCGCCGCGCCTGCCGCGCTGGCGCTGGACGAGCTCTATGCGCGCAACGGCAAGCTCGCTGTGCTGAGCGAAGAGACGCTGGCGGCGCTGGCCGCGCTGCTGCCGGAAGGCGTGGGACGCGGCAATCCGCTCGACCTGAAAGATGACGCTACGCCGCAGCGCTATGTCGACTGCCTGAATATTCTGCTGGGCAGCCACGAGCTTGATGCGCTGATGATTATCCATGCGCCCAGCGCGGTGGCGCCCGCCACCGAATCGGCGCAGCAGATCATTCAGGCCATCGCCGCCCATCCGCGCGGCAAACAGGTAACGCTGCTGACCAACTGGTGCGGCGAGTTCTCCTCGCAGGCGGCGCGGCGCGCCTTTACTCAGGCGGGCATTCCCACCTGGCGTACCCCGGAAGGCACGGTCACGGCGTTTATGCATCAGGTAGAGTACCGCCGCAATCAGAAACAGCTGCGTGAAACCCCGGCGCTGCCCGCCAGCCTGACGCAGGACAGCGCCCAGGCGCATCAGCTCTTGTCGCAGGCGCTGGCGAAGGGCGTCACCACGCTCGACACCCATGAGGTGCAGCCAGTGCTGCAGGCGTACGGGCTGGCGACGCTGCCGACCTGGATTGCCAGCGACAGCCTTGATGCGGCCGCTATCGCCGAACGTATCGGCTATCCCGTAGCGCTCAAGCTGCGCTCGCCCGATATCGCGCATAAATCAGAGGTGCAGGGCGTGATGCTCTATCTGCGCAACGCCGCGGAAGTGCAGCAGGCGGCCGAGGCGATCGTCGATCGGGTAAAACAGACGCTGCCGCAGGCGCGCATCGAAGGGCTGCTGGTACAGAGCATGGCGAACCGCGCCGGGGCGCAGGAGCTGCGCGTCGTGGTGCAGCAGGATGCGCTGTTTGGTCCGGTGATTTTGCTGGGCGAAGGCGGCGTAGAGTGGCAGGCGGACAAACAGGCAGCGGTGGCGCTGCCGCCGCTGAATATGACGCTGGCGCGCTATCTGGTGATTCAGGCGATCAAAAGCGGCAAGATCCGCAGTCGCGGCGGGCTCGATACGCTGGATATTCCTGCGCTCAGCCAGCTGCTGGTGCAGGTCTCCAACCTGGTGGTGGACTGCCCGGAGATCCAGCGGCTCGATATCCATCCGCTGCTGGCGGCAGGCAGCGAATTTACCCTGCTGGACGTCACCCTCGATCTGGCGCCGTTCAGCGGCGACAACGAAGCGCGGCTGGCGATACGTCCCTATCCGCAGCAGCTTGAAGAGCGGGTGACGCTGAAAGATGGCCAGAGCTGCTTGTTCCGCCCTATTCTGCCGGAAGATGAGCCGCTGCTGCGCGCCTTTATCGCACAGGTCACCAAAGAGGATCTCTACTACCGTTACTTCAGCGAGATCAACGAGTTCACCCATGAGGATCTCGCTAATATGACGCAGATCGACTATGACCGCGAAATGGCCTTCGTCGCGGTGCGTCAGCAGCAGGAGAGCAGCGAGATTATTGGCGTCACCCGCGCGATTTCCGACGCCGACAACATTGACGCCGAGTTTTCCGTGCTGGTGCGATCCGATTTAAAAGGGCTCGGCATGGGACGGCGGCTGCTGGAAAAAATGATCCGCTATACCCGCGATCATGGCCTGCAGCAGCTCAACGGGATCACCATGCCGCATAACCGCGGCATGATTACCCTGGCGCGCAAGCTGGGGTTTGGGGTGGAGGTTCAGCTCGATGAAGGTATCGTCAGCCTCAATTTACCCTTACACAGGGACATCAGCTAACCTTGTAGAGAAAGGTAAAAAATGGCCGACCACACCAGGTTGATGTTATTATTTACCGTTATGACCCTGATTTGATGGCAAAAGGCCATGCAATGAAACGAGAAGAAGCGCACTGCGATGCTGACTAAATTCAAACGCAATAAGCATCAACAACACCTCGCACAGTTGCCGAAGCTGTCACAGTCCCCTGCGGATCTGTCAACGCTCTACTCGCCTGCCGACTTCCGCCGCACGCTGCTGGAAAAGATCGCGGCAGCGCAGCACCGCATCTGTATCGTCGCGCTCTATATGGAAAACGACGATGCCGGCCGCGCGGTGATGGATGCGCTCTATGCGGCGAAACGCGCGCGTCCTGAGCTGGATGTCAGCATTCTGGTTGACTGGCATCGCGCCCAGCGCGGACGCATCGGCGCGGCGCGCGGCGTCACCAATGCCGACTGGTATTGCGAGATGGCGACGCAGCATGCGGATATCGCCATTCCGGTTTACGGGATCCCGGTCAATACGCGCGAAGCGCTCGGCGTGCTGCATCTGAAAGGCTTTATTATCGACGATACGCTGCTCTACAGCGGCGCCAGTATTAACGACGTTTACCTGCATCAGCACGATAAGTATCGATACGACCGCTATCAGCTGATTCGCAACCCGCAGCTGGCCGACACCATGTATGAGTGGATTAACGTCAACCTTAAGCAGTCGGAAGCGGTCAACCGCCTCGATCGCGAAGAGCGTCCGTCCAGCCCGGAAATCAAAAATGAGACGCGCCAGTTCCGCCAGGATCTGCGCGGCTTCAACTACCAGTTCACCGGCGATGGCCATAACGAAGAGCTGACCGTGACCCCGCTGGTTGGGCTAGGCAAACGCAGCCTGCTCAATAAAACCATTTTTCACCTGATGCCCTGCACCGAGCAGAAGCTCACCATCTGTACGCCGTACTTCAACCTGCCGGCGATTCTGGTGCGCAGCATTATTCATCTGCTGCGCGAGGGCAAAGAGGTGGAGATTATCGTCGGCGATAAAACCGCCAACGACTTCTATATTCCGCCTGAGCAGCCGTTTAAAATTATCGGCGCGCTGCCCTATCTCTATGAGATCAATCTGCGCCGCTTCCTGAGCCGTCTGCAATACTACGTCGATAACGGCCAGCTGGCGGTGCGTCTGTGGAAGGATGGCGAGAACAGCTATCACCTGAAAGGCATTTGGGTCGATGACGAGTGGATGCTGATTACCGGCAATAACCTCAACCCGCGCGCCTGGCGTCTCGATCTGGAAAATGCGGTGCTGATCCACGATCCGCTGCAGCAGCTCGCCGAACAGCGTGAAAAAGAGCTGGCGCTGATCCGCACCCATACTGAGGTAGTGAAGCATTTCCGCGATCTGGAAAGCATCTCCGACTATCCGGCTAAGGTGCGCAAGCTGATTCGTCGTCTGCGCCGTATTCGTATCGACCGTCTGATTAGCCGTATTCTCTGATGCGTTACCTGCGGCGCTGACCGCCGCAGGTAACCGCTTCTTTGTCAAAAGGCGCTGGTTTTCTGCTCGCCTTGTTCCCTCATCTTCCTTTTACAGCTTAATGCCTTTGCCGCGCTTGTGCAGCAGTAGCGACACCAGAAACGCCAGCGCGCCCATCGCCGAAACATACCAGAAGAAGGTGGTTTCAATCCCCTGCTGCTTCATCAGCAGCGCGACATACTCCGCTGAACCGCCGAAAATCGCATTGGCTACGGCATAGGATAAGCCGACGCCAAGCGCACGCACCTCGGGCGGAAACATCTCTGCCTTGAGGATGCCGCTAATGGCGGTATAGAAGCTGGTGATCAGCAGCGCCAGCATAATCAGGCAGAAAGCGACAGTCGGACTTTGCACGCTTTGCAGCGCGGTGAGAATGGGAACAGTGCAGACAGCAGCGCCCGCGCCGAAAATAAGCATCGAACCCCGACGGCCAATTTTATCAGACAGCGCGCCGATAACCGGCTGTATCAGCATAAATACCAGCAGCGCCGCAGTCATCAGACCGCTGGCGCTTTTCGCATCCATGCCCGCCGTGTTCACCAGATACTTTTGCATGTAGGTGGTAAAGGTGTAGAAGCTCAGCGAGCCGCCTGCGGTAAAACCCAGTACCATCAGGAAAGCGCGCGTATGGTTGCGCAGCAGTCCGGTGATGCTGCCGGCGTCTTTATGATGGCGGCTCTGATTATCTGAGGTTTCATGCAGCGATCGCCGCAGCCAGAGAGCCACAACCGCCAGGATTGCGCCGAGGAAAAAGGGGATACGCCAGCCCCAGCTGCGCAGATCCTCTTCGCTGAGAATAAACTGCAGCACCACCACCGTCAGCACCGCCAGCAGCTGGCCGCCGATAAGCGTAACGTACTGAAAGGATGCGTAAAAACCTTTGCGCCCTTCGAGCGCCACCTCGCTCATATAGGTTGCGCTGGTGCCATATTCGCCGCCTACCGACAGTCCCTGAAACATGCGCGCCAGCAGCAGGATCGCCGGGGCCGCGATGCCGATAGTGCCATAGCCAGGCAGGCAGGCGATGACCAGCGAGCCGAAGCACATCATGCACACCGAAATAAGCATCGATTTTTTACGTCCGTGCCGATCGCCGATATAGCCAAACAGCCAGCCGCCGACAGGACGCATTAGAAATCCTGCGGCGAATACCCCCGCGGTTTGCAGCAGCTGCGTGGTGGGATCGCCTTTGGGAAAGAAGATATGCGCAAAATAGAGTGAGAAGAATGAGTAGACGTAGAAGTCGAACCATTCGACCAGATTACCCGACGACGCGCCGACGATCGCCCAGACGCGTTTCTTGCTGATCCCAGGCTCTGCTGCCTCATTTCGGGATGAGCGCGAATTAAATTCTGCCATGCTTTACCTCAAGTTCCTTGCTGATAAGCAGCGTTAAAACAATGAGTAAAGCATTTCATCCGCGACAACGAAACGTTATCGCGGTTGTGCTGCGGTAAATGTGATGCGCGAGAGGTTTAGGTGTAACGCGTGTAACTGAGAGAGGTTTTTTTTCTGGCCTGAAAACGCAAAAAACCCTGACCGTAAGGTCAGGGTTATCGCAGTTGGATGCCTGGCAGTTCCCTACTCTCGCATGGGGAGACCCCACACTACCATCGGCGCTACGGCGTTTCACTTCTGAGTTCGGCATGGGGTCAGGTGGGACCG
>Ga0209796_10000749_pt1 | contig 17355 bp, 14 predicted proteins | sample AgamicOrSfrz_FD_187167 | JGI IMG/M metagenome (GOLD analysis project Ga0209796, IMG submission 187167) | Agave microbial communities from Guanajuato, Mexico - Or.Sf.rz (SPAdes) (version 2) | ecosystem: Host-associated > Plants > Phyllosphere > Phylloplane/Leaf | place: Guanajuato, Mexico...
GGCGTCGATCTGTCGAAAGACGTGCTCGCGCTGCAGCGCCTGAAGGAATCGGCTGAAAAGGCCAAGATCGAGCTGTCGTCGAGCCAGCAGACCGAAATCAACCTGCCGTACATCACGGCTGACGCGTCGGGTCCGAAGCACCTGAACCTGAAGATCACGCGCGCCAAGCTCGAAGCGCTGGTCGAGGAACTGATCGAACGCACGATCGAACCGTGCCGCGTGGCGATCAAGGACGCAGGCGTGAAGGTCGGCGAAATCGACGACGTGATTCTGGTCGGCGGTATGACGCGTATGCCGAAGGTGCAGGAAAAGGTGAAGGAGTTCTTCGGCAAGGATCCGCGCCGTGACGTGAACCCGGACGAAGCCGTGGCCGTTGGCGCCGCGATTCAAGGTCAGGTTCTGTCGGGCGACCGCAAGGACGTTCTGCTGCTCGACGTGACTCCGCTTTCGCTCGGCATCGAAACGCTCGGCGGCGTGATGACGAAGATGATCAACAAGAACACCACGATCCCGACCAAGCACTCGCAGGTCTATTCGACGGCCGACGACAATCAGAGCGCCGTGACGATCAAGGTGTATCAGGGCGAACGCGAAATGGCGGCGGGCAACAAGCTGCTGGGCGAGTTCAACCTGGAAGGCATTCCGCCGGCACCGCGCGGCACGCCGCAGATCGAGGTGAGCTTCGACATCGACGCGAACGGCATTCTGCACGTCGGCGCGAAAGACAAGGCAACCGGCAAGGAAAACCGCATCACGATCAAGGCGAACTCGGGTCTGTCCGAAGCTGAAATCGAGAAGATGGTGAAGGACGCCGAAGCGAACGCGGAAGAAGACCACAAGCTGCGTGAGCTGGCCGACGCCCGCAACCAGGGCGACGCGCTTGTCCACAGCACGAAGAAGGCGCTCACCGAATACGGCGACAAGCTGGAAGCCGGCGAGAAGGAAAAGATCGAAACCGCGCTGAAGGACCTCGAAGATACGCTGAAGAGCGGTTCGAGCGACAAGGCCGCGATCGAAGCCAAGATCGAAGCAGTTGCAACAGCCTCGCAGAAGATGGGCGAGAAGATGTACGCCGACATGCAGGCTGCGCAAGGCGCGCAAGCTGCGGCAGCAGGTGCGGCGGGCGCGAGCGCAGGTTCGGGCGCTTCGGCTGGTGGCGCAAGCCAGCAGCAGGACGATGTGGTCGACGCCGAGTTCAAGGAAGTCAAGAAGGACTAAAGCCAGGTCGCATTCCGACCGTAAAGCCGCACACGGGTCAAGTGTGCGGCCCGGCTGCACAAGGGACCGCGCCCCATCCGGCGCGGCAACGTGCAAGAGCGGTTATCACGCCTGGCGAGCCTTTTGGGCTCTCCGGGCACATTTGTTTTATGGAGGGCGTTGTTTTTAGCCGTATTCGTGCGGCATGAAACAGCGTCCGGACGAGTCGTGAGACTCCAGCATTCAAGAGGAGCCACCGCGCGGCACTCTCGCGGGGGGCGTTGAACCGATATGGCGAAACGGGATTACTACGAGGTTCTGGGCGTCGCAAAGAACGCGAGCGACGACGAAATCAAGAAGGCTTATCGCAAACTCGCGATGAAGCACCACCCCGACCGCAATCCGGGCAACAAGGATGCGGAAGAGCATTTCAAGGAGGTGAAGGAAGCCTACGAAATGCTCTCGGACTCGCAAAAGCGTGCCGCATACGACCAGTATGGTCATGCGGGCGTCGATCCGAACATGGGCGGCGCCGGCGCGCAGGGCTTCGGCGGTTTTGCAGATGCATTCGGCGATATTTTCGGCGACATCTTCGGCCAGGCAGCCGGCGGCGCGGCACGCGGCGGCGGCCGTGCGGGCCCGCAGGTGTATCGCGGCGCCGACCTGCGCTACAGCATGGAAATCACGCTTGAGCAGGCGGCGCACGGATACGACACGCAGATCCGCGTGCCGAGCTGGGTCTCGTGCGAAGTCTGTCACGGCTCGGGCGCAAAGCCCGGCACCAAGCCGGAAACGTGTCCGACCTGTAGCGGCTCCGGCGCGGTGCGCATGTCGCAAGGTTTCTTCAGCATCCAGCAGACGTGTCCGAAGTGCCACGGCACCGGCACCTATATTCCTGAACCGTGTGCTCACTGCCACGGCGCGGGCAAGGTGAAGGAAACCAAGACGCTGGAAGTGAAGATTCCGGCAGGTATCGACGACGGCATGCGTATCCGTTCCGCCGGCAATGGCGAGCCGGGCATCAACGGCGGGCCGTCGGGCGATCTGTACGTCGAGATTCATATCAAGCAGCACTCGGTCTTCGAGCGCGATGGCGACGATCTGCATTGCCAGATGCCGATTCCGTTCACCACGGCGGCATTGGGCGGCGAAATCGAAGTGCCCACGTTGGCCGGCCGCGCGAGCTTCACGGTGCCCGAGGGCACGCAGTCGGGCAAGACCTTCCGGTTGCGCGGCAAGGGCATCAAGGGCCTGCGTTCGAGCATTGCCGGCGATCTTTACGTGCACGTGCAGGTCGAAACGCCGGTCAAGCTGACGGAATCGCAGCGCGACCTGCTCAAGCAGTTCGAAAAAGCATTGGTGGAAGGCGGCGCGCGGCATAGCCCGCAAAGCAAGAGCTGGTTCGACCGGGTGAAGAGCTTCTTCGATTAACCGCGGTTTGAAGTTGGCGGCAAGCATGACGGCAGATGAACGCGGCGCGGTGTTTGCATTGCTGGATGACTGCGACGCGTCGGCGGCGCGCCGCTCGAGCCGTCTGTACACGGGCTTCGTGCATGAGCGCGTGTGTGCGCACGCCGCGCAGCTCGAAGCCGTTTGTGAGGCCGCACAAGCGGATGCACGCTCGGGCCTTTTCGCCGTTGTGCTCGCCGACTATGAGTTCGGCCGGCATCTACTCGGCGGGGCATCCGCTCCGTCTTCAAAAACGCAGCATGGCAATGCCACGCTGCGTTTTTTGTTGTTCGAGCGCTGCGAAAAGCTCTCGCGCGACGAGGTTGACGCGTGGCTCATCCAGCAGGACGGCGGGCTCGCTGAACCGTCGGTGGCGGGTACCGCCAATGTGCGCGAAAGCCTGGAGCCGCGGGAGTTCAACTCGGCCATCGGCGCCATCCACGCGGCCCTGCGCGCGGGCGATTCGTATCAGGTCAACTACACATACCGGCTCGGCTTCGACGTGTTCGGCTCGCCTGCCGCGCTGTATCGGCGCTTGAGAGCGCGTCAGCCGGTCCGCTATGGCGCACTGATCGCGCTGCCCGGCGGCGCGTGGGTGCTGTCGTGTTCGCCGGAACTGTTCGTCGAAAAGCAGGCTGCGACCTTGCGTGCGCGTCCGATGAAAGGCACGGCGCCTCGTTCCACAGATGCAGCGGCGGATCGCGCCGCTGCCGAATTCCTCCGCAGCGATCCCAAGAATCGCGCTGAGAACGTGATGATCGTCGATCTGTTGCGCAACGATCTGTCGCGCGTCGCGCAGACGGGCACGGTCAAGGTGCCCGCGTTGTTTTCCGTCGAGCCGTATGCGTCGGTGTGGCAGATGACGTCGACAGTAGAGGCCGCTCTGCGGCCCGGCACGTCGTTCGCCTCGATATTGCGCGCGCTCTTTCCGTGCGGCTCGATTACCGGCGCGCCGAAGCATCGCACGATGCAGTTGATCGACGCGATCGAGAGCACACCGCGCGGCCTTTATACCGGCGCGATAGGTTGGCTCGACGCGGCGGCCACGGCCGAGTCCCAGTCTGAGCTCGAGCCGGCACGCTCCGCAGAGCAGACTTGCGGCGACTTCTGCATGTCCGTTGCGATTCGCACACTGACTCTGGAACCCTGCGCGCCAAGCGGCTCGCTGCGCGGCACGATGGGCATAGGCGCAGGCATTGTGCTAGATAGCGTCGCGGAGGACGAATACGCGGAGTGTCGATTGAAAGCGCGCTTTCTGACCGGCGCCGAACCCGGCTTCGAGCTTTTCGAAACCATGTACGCGACGCGCGAGGCGGGCGTGCGTCATCTGTCGCGCCATCTCGCAAGATTGTCGGCTAGCGCTGCGACCTTTGGCTTTGCATTCGAAGAGCAGGCGGTCCGCGCACAGATTGCGGAGAAATGCGCGTCGTTGCCACCGCTTATGGCTCACCGTATGCGCCTCGCATTAGGCAAGAGCGGCGCGACGCAGATCACGGTCGCGGTCTTGACGCCGTTGGCTGCGTCGAGCGTCGGCGTGTTGCTTGCCACCGAGCATGGCTTCCCGTCCCTGCAAGCCGGCGATCCGCTGCTGCGCCACAAGACCACGCGCCGCGCCGACTACGACCGCGGCTGGCGCGAAGCCGAGGCGAGAGGTGCCTTCGACACGCTGTTCTTCAACGAACGCGGTGAATTAACGGAAGGCGGCCGGTCGAACGTATTCGTGAAGCTGAACGGACGCTGGTGGACGCCGCCGCTCGACTCGGGCGTGTTGCCGGGCGTGATGCGAGGCGTTCTGCTCGAGGAAGACACGAGCCTGCAAGCAGCTGAAAAGGTGCTGACACAGGCGGATGTGTTGAATGCCGAAGCGCTAATGATCTGCAATGCGCTGCGTGGGGCAATGCCGGCGCGGCTTGTTCATTAGAGCAGGGACCCGGCGGCTGCGGCTTGAGTAACGAGACGTCGGGGCGATACCCGCTCGACTCGCAAGCGGCTGAGCGGAGGAGCGCCCGAGCGCGGTGAGCACGCCTTTTAGCTCGTCAACCGTACGAGCATGCAGCCTGCGTATTCGCCATCGTCGCGCTTGCGCGGCACACCAGGCGCGCCGACGGACATCACGGAACCTCGGTCAATAACTGCGCCGACGGCCCGTGCTCAAAAACGGATGCTCATGGGCAGGACACGTCCAATCTCATTACGTGCGCCGCCGGGCCCCTGCTTAAAAAGTATGCTCAGGCCCAGGAAACGTCCCATCCTTCACTGCGCGCACATAGGCTTCCACCGCCGCAAGGATGCTCGGCTGACCGTGCATGAAATCCTTCACGAAGCGCGGGCGCTTGCCGGGAAAAATCCCCAGCATGTCGTGCAGCACGAGCACCTGGCCGGAGCAATCGAGCCCCGCGCCGATGCCGATGGTCGGAATCCGCAACTGCTTCGTGACCTCGCTCGCAAGCAGCGTCGGTATGGCTTCCATCACGATGAGTTGCGCGCCCGCCGCCTGCATCGCCAGCGCGTCGCGCAGCAACTGGCTCGCACCTTGCTCGGTCTTGCCTTGCACCTTGAAGCCGCCGAACGCGTGGACAGACTGCGGCGTCAGTCCAATGTGCGCACATACGGGAATCGAGCGTTCGACCAGAAAGCGCACGGTGTCGACGAGCCACTCGCCGCCTTCGAGCTTCACCATCTGCGCGCCAGCGCGCATCAGCTCGACCGAACTTCTGTAGGCTTCTTCACGCGTGCCGTAAGTGCCGAACGGCAGGTCGGCGACAATCAGCGCCGCAGGCCGCGCCCGCGCCACACTGGCCGTGTGGTACGCAATGTCCGCGAGCGAAACCGGCAGCGTGGTGGTTTGCCCTTGCAACACATTGCCCAGGGAGTCGCCAATCAGAAGAACGTCGACGCCCGCGCGCTCCAGCAGCGCCGCGAAGCTCGCGTCGTAGCAGGTGAGCATGGCGATCTTCTCGCCGGCGTCACGCATGGCCTGCAGTTTCGGCACGGTGATCGCGTTGCGGCTCGTTTCCTGCAAATAGGTCATGGGTCAATCCGTTGAAAGAGAGGCGCGCGCTGCTCAGAGCGACGTGCCTTTGACAAAGAATTCCTTGCGGCCACGCATGGTTTCAATGCGTTCGGCGAGCAGCGCAAGGTCCGCGTCGGAGTCGAGCGGATTCAGATGTTCGGCGTTGACCGTGAGCACCGGCGTGCGGTCGTAGTGGTAGAAAAACTGGTTATACGCGTCGCAGAGCGCATGCAGATAGGCATCGGAAATCTGCAGCTCCATAGGCACCGCGCGTTTCTGGATCCGCGAAAACAGCACCTCGGGGCTCGCCTGCAAATACACGACGAAGTCCGGTGCGGGCGCGCTCACTTCGAGCCGCGCGGCAAGCGCCCGGTACAGGTGCCATTCGTCCTCCTGTAGCGTGAGGCGCGCGAAGATGTCGTTCTTCTGCGTCATGAAATCCGCGATGAGCGGCGTGCCCTCCATATGCGCGGCACTGACTTCCTGCGCCTGTTGCGCGCGTTGCAACGCGAAATGAAGCTGGGCGGGCAGCGCGTAACGCGCGGTGTCGCGATAGAAACGTTCGAGAAAGGGATTGTCCTGGGGCCGCTCGAACAATTCCTGCATCGACCAGCGTTGCGCGAGGCGCCGGGCAAGCGATGTCTTGCCGACGCCGATCGGCCCTTCGATCGCGAGATAGCCGAACGGAGGCCGCAATTGCGGCGCGGTCACGGTGAGAGGCGGTGAATTCATTCGCAGCGGCCCTTGCCGGCGTTGAGTGCGTTAAGCGTCGGGCACTGGCAGAGCCCTTTGATTTTCTCGATGCGTTGCCCGCGCACGCCGTCGAGCAGCGCGTCGGCGCGGCCGTGCCGCGGAATGACGAGCCCGGCGTCGATTTCGACGAGCGGCACCAGCGCAAACGCGCGTTCCACGAGGCGGGGATGCGGAACGATCAGGTCGGCTTCGTCGATGGATTGATCGCCGTAGAGCAGGATGTCTAGATCGAGCGTTCGCGGTGCGTTGCGAAAGGGACGCTCCCGGCCGAACTGATGCTCGATCTTATGGCACAGCGCCAGCAAATGCCGTACGGGCAGCGTCGTGTCGATCTTCACCACGCAGTTGAAATAGTCGTCGCCGCCCGCGTCGATCGGGGCAGTGCGATACAGGCTCGACTTGGCGAGCACGGTGATGGTGTGCTGTTGTGCGAGGCACACCACCGCGTCTTTCAGGGTCTGGCGCGCGTCCCCGAGATTCGCGCCGAGGCCGAGATAAGCAACCGTCATGGCATAACTTCCTGCAACTATCGTTCGACGGCTTCAGCCAAACGCTGCGTCAATCTTCGCGCGGGCTGTCGTGGCCCGCTTCGGTATCCGCGTGTTCGGCTGGCGTGCCGCCCTCCATTCCGTCGCCCGATTTGCGGTTTCTGGCGCCACCGCCGCGCCGCCGTCGTTTTCTGGGGCTTCGGTCCTTCCCGCCTTGCGTAAGCAGTGCTTCACGCGCCGCGGCGTCTCCTTCTATGAACTCCGTCCACCACGCTCCGACCGACTCGTCGAGTTCGCCCGACTCGCAGCGCAACAGGAGGAAATCATACCCCGCTCTAAATCTTTGGTGTTCCAGCAGCTTCAGCGCGCTTCTTCCCGAGCGTTTCTCGAGGCGCAGCTGCAAGCCCCAGATTTCGCGCATATCCGACGAGAAGCGCTTGTGAATGGCGAGTTTCTCGGTTTGCATGTCGAGCACTTCGTCCATCGCGCGATGCAGAGCGGGTACCGGATATTCACCGTTCGCTTCGAACTTCTGCCAGCGCTGCTGTACGTCATGCCACAAAAGTGTGGCGAAAAGAAAACCCGGCGACACCGGCTTGCCGGCGCGCACGCGCGCGTCCGTATTGTTGAGCGCGAGCGTGATGAATTTTTCGCCAGTGGGCTGTTCGAGCACCACGTCGAGCAGGGGCAAAAGCCCGTGATGCAGACCTTCCTGACGCAGGCGCTTCAGGCACGCCAAAGCGTGACCGGACAGCATGAGCTTGAGCATTTCGTCGAACAGACGCGCGGCCGGCACGTTGTTGATCAGATCGGCCATGCTGGCGATCGGCTCGCGCGTCGCCCCGTCTATTTCGAAGTCGAGCTTGGCGGCAAAGCGCACCACGCGCAGCATGCGCACCGGATCTTCGCGATAGCGCGTGGCGGGATCGCCGATCATGCGCAGCAGACGCGCACGCACGTCGGCCATGCCGTTGTGATAGTCGAGCACGGTCTGCGTGGCCGGATCGTAGTACATCGCGTTGATCGTGAAGTCGCGGCGCGTGGCGTCTTCGTGCTGCTCGCCCCAGACGTTGTCGCGCAGCACGCGGCCGCTGGCGTCCACCGCGTGGGTGCGACGGTCGAGTTCGTCGCGCTTCAGACGCCGCGGCGGCGCGGCGTCAGCTGCCGGCGGATCGACCAGCGCGCGGAACGTCGACGTTTCGATGATTTCCTGGCCGAACTGCACATGCACGATCTGAAACCTGCGACCGATGATGCGCGCGCGGCGAAACAGCTTCTGCACCTGTTCCGGCGTGGCGTCGGTCGCGACGTCGAAATCTTTCGGCTTGATGCCAAGCAGCAGGTCGCGCACCGCACCGCCGACGATAAACGCCCGGTGCCCAGCCTGTTGGAGCCCTTCGGTCACACGAATGGCGTTGCGCGAGATCAGCGCGGGGTCGATGCCGTGCACGTCGTGCGGAATGATGACCGGCACGTCCGGGTCGCGCACCGCCTTGGCGGGTGCGCCGCCGCGGGCGGGCTTGCGGCGCGCGCGGCCTGTTCCTGCGGCGCCTGCTGCATTGCGTGCCGGTGCGCTGCCGGCTTCGTCTGCGTCGGCTTCAGCCGGCAGCGTGTCGTCGGCGGATGCTGTGTCCTGCCCGAATAGCTTGCGAATGAGTTTTTTGATCACGTGGGTTGAAAGAGTTCGAGGATGCGCCAGCCTTTGGCCTCTGCATGGGCACGCAATGTGTCGTCGGGATTGGTCGCGATCGGGTCGGTGACCTTTTCGAGCAGCGGAATGTCGTTGTGCGAATCGCTGTAGAAATAGCTGCGCTCGAAGTCGCTCCAGTTCTTGCCGAGCGACGCGAGCCATGCCTCGGTGCGCACGATCTTGCCTTCCTTGTAGCTCGGCGTGCCGGTGGGACGGCCGGTGTAGGCCGAGTGCGGCTGGCCGTCGACGGTTTCGGCTTCGCAGGCGATCAGCGTGTCGACGCCGAATGCGCTTGCGATGGGACGGGTGATGAATTCGTTGGTGGCCGTGACCACGCAGCACAGGTCGCCGGCTTCGCGGTGCCGCTTGACCAGCTCGACCGCCGCCGGAAGGATGGCCGGGCTGATCACCTCATGCATGTACTGCGCGTGGAAGTCGGCGAGTTGCGCGCGCGTGTATTTGGCGAGCGGCGTGAGCATGGCGATCAGGTACGCGTGAATGTCGAGCTTGCCGGCCTTGTAGTCGGCGTAAAAGCGGTCGTTTTCACGGGCGAAGTTTTCGGCGTCGACCATGCCGTGTTTCACCATGAAGCGGCCCCATTCGTGGTCGCTGTCCGTAGGAATGAGCGTGTGGTCGAGGTCGAAGAGTGCGAGATTAGCCATGGGGGTCTATTTTACTTGAAGCGGCGGACGACGCGGCGGGCGCCTCCTGGGCGGGAGAAGCCAGCATGGTGCGCAAAAGCGGCAGCGTGACCGCGCGCTTCTGTTCGAGCGAAAAACGGTCGAGTGCGTCGAGGAGCGCCATCAGGCTCGGCATGTCGCGACGAAAATGCGTGAGCAGATAGGCGGGCACGTCGTCGGCGAGCATGATGCCGCGCTCGCGCGCCGCGCGCTTCAGCACCGCCGCCTTGGCCTCGTCCGGCAGCGGCGCGAGATGGAACACGAGGCCCCAGCCGAGCCGCGTGCGCAGGTCCTCGCGCACCGTCATGCCGATGGGTGGCGCGTTGCCGGTGGCGACGAGCGCACTCGTGGGGTGCGCGCGCACCTCGTTGAAGAGGTTGAACACGGCGATCTGCTGTGCGGCGGAAAGCGCGTCGCAATCGTCGATCGCATAGAGCGCCACGCGCGGATCGAAACCGAACGCGGCGAGGCTGCTTTGCGGCCCCGCGAAGCGCGCATGGCCCGGCGGCGCTTCGTGCACCAGCGCCTGCAGCAGATGCGTGCGGCCGCTGCCCGCTTCGCCCCACACGTAAAAGGTCCGGTCGGCAAGCGGCCCGGCGGCGACCGCGCTGTCGAGCTCGCGCAGGCGCGTGACCAGCTCGGCGTTCGCGCCGGCGAAAAAATTGTCGAATGTCGAAGGCGGCGGAGTGCCGAGATCGAGCGTCAGTTGACGAAGCACAGTAGGTTAATGCCGAAAGTAGGGCTCGCTCCGCAAAGCGCTGCACGAGCCGGAACAGCGAAGCAAAAGATCAGTTGTTGTACAGCGTGCTTTGCAGATAGCTTTGCCGCAGCTCGCGCACCGCCACCGAGAGAATCGCGCTGACCGGCAGCGCGAGCAGCACGCCGAAAAAGCCAAACAACTGACCGAACGCGAGCAACGCGAAAATGACCGCGAGCGGATGCAGGCCGATGCGCTCGCCAACCAGACGCGGTGTGAGGAAAAAGCTCTCGACGATCTGCCCCACGCCGTAAATCAGCGCGACCGCGCCGAAGCCGTACCAGTTGCCGAACTGCAGCAGTGCCGCGAGCAGCGCGAGCGCAAGGCCGGTCGCGAAGCCGACGTACGGAATGAACACCGCGAGCCCCGTGAAAATGCCGACCGGCAGCGCGATCTCGAAGCCGGCGATAGACAGCGCGGCCGCGTAGAACACGGCGAGCACGCCCATCACGAGCAACTGGCCGCGCAGGTATTGCGAGAGCATCTGATCCATGTCGCGTGCGAGTTGCAGCGTCTTGTCGAGCCAGCGCCGCGGCACCACGCTTTGCATGCGCAGCAGCATGCGGTTCCAGTCGTACAGCAGATAAAACAGCACGAGCGGCACCATGATCAGATTGCCGATCACTGCCATCATGACGTTGCTGCTCGTCACGATGGAGGTCCACGCATAGCGCGCGACCGTCTGCGCGCTGCCTTCAAGCTGTCCCATCACGAGATCGCGCACGCTTGCGAAGTCGAGCGAATCCGCGAGGCCGAGCAGCGCGAGCTTGGGCTGCAGCCATGCGTTCACATGGGTGAAGAGCAACGGCACCTGCTGGCGCAACTGCGGCCCTTCTTTCTGGATCACGGCGAACACCAGCAGCACGAGCAGCGTCATCAGCAGCGTGAACAGCAGCATCATCAGCAAGGCTGCGAGCGCGCGCGGCACACGCCGGCGCACCATCCACGCGACGCCCGGCTGCAGGATGTACGCGAGAATCGCGCCGAGCAGAAAAGGCGTGAGAACCGGGCTTAGCAGCCACAGCAGAATGCCGACGCCGAGCGCAATGGCGAGCCAGATGAAGGCGCGGCGCTGCACCGGAGTCAGTATCGGGGCGTTCTGTTGCAAAGTTGTTTCCCTGGTGTCGTTGGAACCGGATGAGCAAATTCCAGCCAGCCGGCCCGCAACGCTGTATGGACCGCAGTCAGCGCCAAGCGCCAACTCTGGATCGGCATCGGGTAAAATCGCATTTTACCGACCTTCGAGCACTCCCCCCATGAATCAACCGAAATCCGCCCCGAATTCCACTGATTCGGCCCAAGGGTTGTCGTACCGCGACGCTGGCGTGGACATCGACGCGGGCGACGCGCTGGTCGACGCAATCAAGCCTTTTGCCAAGAAGACGATGCGCGACGGCGTGCTCGGCGGCATCGGCGGATTCGGCGCGCTGTTCGAGGTGCCCAAGCGGTACAAGGAGCCGGTGCTCGTGTCGGGCACGGACGGCGTGGGCACCAAGCTGCGCCTCGCGTTCCAGTTGAACAGGCACGACACCGTGGGCCAGGATCTGGTCGCGATGAGCGTGAACGACATTCTCGTGCAAGGCGCGGAGCCGCTCTTTTTCCTCGACTACTTCGCATGCGGCAAGCTGGACGTGGGCACCGCAGCCACGGTCGTGAAGGGCATCGCGCAGGGTTGCGAACTGGCGGGATGTGCGCTGATCGGCGGCGAAACGGCGGAAATGCCGGGCATGTATCCGGACGGCGAATACGACCTGGCGGGTTTTGCGGTCGGCGCGGTGGAGAAAAGCAAGATTATCGACGGCAGCACGATCGCCCCGGGCGACGTCGTGCTGGGTCTCGCCTCGAGCGGCATCCATTCGAACGGTTTTTCGCTGGTGCGCAAGATTATCGAGCGTGCGCAGCCCGATCTGAACGCGGACTTCGACGGCCGCTCGCTCGCCGACGCACTCATGGCACCTACGCATATCTACGTGAAACCGCTGCTCGCGCTGATGCAGCAGATCGCCGTGAAGGGCATGGCGCACATCACGGGCGGCGGGCTTGTTGAAAATATTCCGCGCGTGCTGCGCGAAGGCCTCACGGCCGAGCTCGATCATCGCGGCTGGCCTCTGCCGCCGCTCTTTTCGTGGCTGCAGAAGCACGGCGGCGTGGCCGACGCGGAAATGCATCGGGTATTCAACTGCGGTATCGGCATGGCAGTCGTCGTGTCGGCTGCGGATGCCGACGCCGCGATCGGTCTGCTGTCGGCAGCGGGCGAGCAGGTCTGGAAAATCGGCGTGATTCGCGAGAGCGCTGCTGGTGAAGCGCAGACGGTTGTCGTCTGATTGCGTTTTATAGGCCCAATTGCGTTTTATAGGCCTGTTTCATGGGCGCGTTGTAAAGCGCCCCAGCCTGCGCGGCCTGAAGGCCGCCAACGCCGTGCAGGCTTCACGATTTCGGCCGCGCGATCGCGCTATTGCGCGATTGCTATCGTGCCATCAAGCGCCAATCAGTCTTTCGGTTACCTCAAGCACCCGTGCAGTCGCCTGCGGGTCGCAGCAGTCCACCACCACCCGCTCATTCATGCCGCGCAGCCATGTGAGTTGCCGCTTGCATAATTGCCGGGTCGCAAACACGCCCTTGTCGCGCATGGTTGAATAGTCGACCGCGCCGTCCAGATACTCCCAGACCTGCCGGTACCCGACGCAACGCATCGACGGCATGTCCGGCGACAAGTCTCCGCGTGCGCGCAGCTTCACCACTTCATCGACGAAACCGTTGGCCAGCATGGCGTCGAAACGCTGTTCAATGCGCGCGTGCAGCACGCCGCGGTCGGACGGCTCGAGCGCAATCGGCACGAAGTGCCACTGAGCCGCGGCCTCGTTGGCGCGGGCCGGAGCTGCGAGCAGTGCCGACATGGGTTCGCCGGTCAGCAGGAACACTTCGAGCGCGCGCTGGATGCGCTGCGAATCGTTAGGCGCGAGGCGCGCCGCTGTCGCCGGATCGACGGCCGCGAGCCGCGCGTGCAGCGCGGGCCAGCCCTCGCGTGCTGCGTCGGCGTCGAGTTGCGCGCGCACGGTGGCATCGGCGGCGGGCAGGTCGTTGAGCCCTTGGGTCAGCGCCTTGTAGTACAGCATCGTGCCGCCGACGAGCAGCGGCAGCCGCCCGCGCGCGCTGATCTCGGCGGTCAGACGCAACGCGTCGGCGCGAAATTGAGCGGCTGAATAGGCGCCGGCGGGATCGACAATATCAATCAGATGATGCGGCGCGACCGCGCGTTCTTCGGCACTCGGCTTGGCCGTGCCGATGTCCATGTCGCGATAAACGAGCGCCGAATCGACGCTCACGATTTCGACCGGGCGCCGCGCCGCCAGCGCAAGCGCGGCCGCCGTCTTGCCGGACGCGGTCGGGCCGAGCAGACAGGGAATCGGCGTGGGCTGGCGTGTGCTCATGAGCGCGCCGCCGCTCGCGGCTCAGATTGCGGAAAACGCACGCTCACTGGCCGCGCATAAACAGGCGGTCGAGATCGGCGAGCGTCAATTGATACCACGTGGGACGCCCGTGGTTGCATTGATCGGCGCGCTCTGTCGCTTCCATCTGACGCAGGAGCGCGTTCATCTCATCAAGCGTGAGACGCCGGTTCGCGCGCACCGCGTGATGGCAGGCGAGCGTGCCGAGCAGTTCATGCTGACGCTCGGTCAACACGCGCGAGCCGCCGTACGCATGCAAATCCGACAGAACCGCGCGCGCCAACGCCTGCAGATCGGCGTCTTTGAGCAACGCCGGCACCGCGCGGATGGCGAGCGTAGTCGGCGACAGGACGGCGAGATCGAAGCCGAGTGCGTCAAGTGTGGCGCGCTCTTCTTCGACGGTGCCAATTTCCACCGCGTCCGCCTGCATGGTTTGCGGAATCAGCAGCGGCTGCACGGCAATCGAGCGATCGGCGAGCGCATTCTTGAACTGCTCGTACAGAATGCGCTCGTGCGCTGCGTGCATGTCGACGATGACAAGTCCGTGCGCGTTCTGCGCGAGCACATAGATGCCGTGAATCTGGCCGAGCGCGAAACCGAGCGGCTGGTCGTCGGTGGAATTGAAGGCGGACGGCGCGTAGGGCGCCGACGGGTTGTACGGCGACGAGCCCTCGGCGGCGGAATCGCGCGCTTCGAAAAGCGTCGCAGCCTGCGGCGTGCCGGCCTGGGTGTCTTTGCGGCCGAACAGCGCGTCGTAGAAGGCGAGCGGCTGCGCGACCGGGAGCGTGCCTTGGGTCATGCGCGACTGGCGCATCCACGTATTGCCGGGCTGTGACTGCGAACCGTTGAAGCCACCGGTTGCCGAACCGGCTGATGCGTTATGAGCGAAGCCGCTTGGGCTGCCCGCGCCGTGCGCAGTGCTCATCGCGCCTGCAACTCCGAGGCCGGCCCCGCCCACTGGCGACGCGCCGAACGAGACCGCTCCGTCAGCGGAAGCCTGCAGGTGCGCTGCGTGGCCGCCCGCGGTAGTCTCCGGCGACGCGCCCGCATGACGCGCCAGAGCCCGCTGAACGGCGTGGAAGACGAACTGATGGATGGAGCGCGAGTCGCGAAAGCGTACTTCGATTTTCGACGGATGCACGTTCACGTCCACCGCTTCGGGCGGCAAATCGAGGAACAGCACGTATGACGGGTAACGGTCGCCGTGCAGCACGTCTTCATAGGCGGCGCGCACGGCGTGCGTGAGCAGCTTGTCGCGCACAAAGCGCCCGTTGACAAAGAAGTACTGCTGATCCGAGCGCCCGCGGCTCGCGGTCGGCAGCCCCGCGCAACCGTAGATGGCGAGCGGGCCGGCGGATTCGTCGAGCGGCAGATGAGCCGTTGCGAAAGTTTCACCCAGAATCTTCGCAACCCGCACCGGCGGTTCGCTTGCGTTCCAGTGCTCGACGGCCTTGCCGTTGTGCAGCACCGAAATCGCGACGTCCGGGCGCGCGAGCGCGGCGCGGCGGATCTGTTCAAGGCAATGACCGAGTTCCGTCTGTTCGCTCTTCAGGAATTTGCGGCGCGCCGGCGTATTGAAGTACAGCTCGCGAACTTCAATGGTCGTGCCTTGCGCGCCCGCGGCCGGGCTGAGAACGCCGGTTTGCGCATCGACGCGCATCGCATGCGGCGCCTCGGCCGTGCGGCTCGTGATGGTCATTTGCGCGACCGACGCGATGGAAGCCAGCGCCTCGCCACGAAACCCGAGCGTGGCGACCGCCTCGAGTTCGGCGAGCGAGCGGATCTTGCTGGTCGCGTGGCGCATCAGGGCGAGCGCCAGTTCGTTCTCGGGGATGCCGCAGCCGTCGTCGGTAATCGAAATACGTTTGACGCCGCCTTCGTCCAGCAGAATGCGCAGCGTGCGCGCGCCGGCATCGAGCGCGTTCTCGAGCAACTCCTTGACGACCGATGCGGGCCGCTCGACCACTTCGCCGGCGGCAATCTGACTGATGAGCTGATCAGGCAGCGGCTGGATTGCCCGCAACGGCCGTGGGACTGGCGCCGCGGCAGCAGCGGGCGGGGCGTCGGCGCGGGTGGCCGGTTCGGAGAATTCGGACATGGCGAAATTATAGCGATTTGAGCGCGGCGGCCGCCAAATGGCTGAAACATGCCTGAGATTTTTCAGGCTCGCCCGGGCACTTTCGGTATCATGACGCGGTCAATTTGGGGCGACGGGCGATGCCTGCCGCTATCGCTCGCAGGTCTTTGCCGAACATCCCGCCGCCATCACTCTCGCTTCATAAAGGACGCTTTTTGGACACGCTGCTACATCTCGCCAACCTTGTGCTGCACATCGACAAGTTCCTCGGAGAATTCATCCACGTGTACGGCGCCTGGGTTTATGCGGTGCTGTTCCTGATCGTTTTCTGCGAAACCGGGCTCGTGATTTTGCCGTTTTTGCCTGGCGATTCGCTGCTGTTCATAGGCGGGGCATTTTGCGCGTCAGGACAGATGAGTCTGGGGCTGCTGATCCTGCTGCTGCTCGTCGCGGCCACCACCGGCAATACGGTTAACTATATGATCGGCCGAGCCATCGGTCCGAAGGTTTTCAATTCGCGCATTCCCATGCTGGAGCGTTTTCTGGACCGCCGCGCGCTGCAGAGAACGCACGACTTCTATGAAAAGCATGGCGGCAAGACCATCGTGCTCGCGCGCTTCATTCCGATCGTGCGGACGTTTGCGCCATTTGTCGCAGGCGCTTCGGAAATGACGGTCAGCCGCTTTCAGCTTTTCAATATCGCCGGCGCGCTGTTCTGGGTGTTGCTGCTCGTGCTGCTCGGCTATTTCTTCGGCAACATTCCATTCATTCGCCAATATCTGAATGTGATCGTGCTCGTCGGCATTGGCGCCGCGATTGTGCCGGTCGTGCTCGGCGCGTTGTGGAAGATGATGCGCAAGAACGCGTCAAAGCCAGGCTAAGAGCCAAGGCGCGGTTTCCACTCGTCGCGTTGGCTGCATGAACAAACGGCGTTGCGATTTTTCGCGACGCCGTTTTTTATTTGCGGGCTCCGCACACTGGAGCGGCTGTGCGCTCACATCGGTAAATGAGATTTCGAATACGGTGATGTGGGGATCACGAGTCCTGCGCGCGAGCTTGTTTTAGCCGACCGATTGCGGCGGCGCACGCTGTTCCAGGTAAAAGCCGCAATGACAGTCAGCGCGTAGGCCGCGCTGCGGAGAACAAACGCGGATGGCGTGCTGAACTGACCATAGCGCGTCCGGGCGTCGGCGAATACGAGGAAGGTGAGCGCGGCGTCCAGCAGCACCGCCGCGAACGCAAGCGCGGCAAACACGCGCGAACCGTTCAGCGCGACGCCAGGGATCAGGCGATTGCAGACTTCGCACGCAATGAGCACGATCGCCAGCAATGCAAAATTCGAGACGAGATCGAACAGAAAATTGGTCATATCCGTGAAATGAGAGCGCCGCGCGTGGCGGTGTTGCGGGAGCGTCTGCCCGCGCTGATGGACAGCGGCCAGGTCAGTCGGCGGCGATCATTGCACGTCTTTATGTCTCAATAAATGCTCACGTTCGCAGTCCGTAGCGTTGTCGGAATGCGCGAAGTAGGGTTGTCGAAACGGCGGGGCTTGGTGCGGGAAATTTCCAGCAAGCGCTGTTGGAGTTCGGCTTTCTGGCTCTTTCTGGCTTATGGATTCTTGCTTGGAAGGGGCGACGACGGATTGCGGACCGTTGCAGGCGGAAACCGCGTCGCCAAAAGAAAAGGGCTTACGACGCTGACGCGTGTAAGCCCTCGAATCTTTTGGTAGGCCGTACGGGATTCGAACCTGTGACCAACGGATTAAAAGTCCGCTGCTCTACCAGCTGAGCTAACGACCCAAA
>Ga0209796_10000761_pt1 | contig 17140 bp, 12 predicted proteins | sample AgamicOrSfrz_FD_187167 | JGI IMG/M metagenome (GOLD analysis project Ga0209796, IMG submission 187167) | Agave microbial communities from Guanajuato, Mexico - Or.Sf.rz (SPAdes) (version 2) | ecosystem: Host-associated > Plants > Phyllosphere > Phylloplane/Leaf | place: Guanajuato, Mexico...
TCGGCGGCGTAACCGCTTCGTTCTTGCGACGACGCTTCGGTGCGGGTTCGTCGCTCGCGTCGAGATCGTGTGCTTCGACGAGCCAGATCATGCCGTTGTCGCGGAGCAGACCGTAGTCGCCGTCGCTCTTCGGTTCGGTTACGCCGAAGGTCACGACTTCGATGTCGCTAGCGTCGGAAGGCGCGAGCGCCATTACGCGCGCGTCGTCGCGATTAAGCACGCGCACCGTTTGTGTACCGAAGATCCGGCCCTTCGCGGCGGCGTACGCGTCGAGGCCGCCATGCCAGTCGAGGTGATCCTGCGTGATGTTGAGAATTGCCGCGGCGTCCGGCTCGAACGTATGCGCTGTTTCAAGCTGGAAGCTCGACAGTTCGAGCACCCACACGTCGGGCAGCGCGGTGTTGTCGATCGCTTCGCTCAGTTTGTCGAGCAGCGCGGGGCTGATGTTGCCCGCCACCGCGACCTTCTTGCCCGCACGTTCGCACAGCAGGCCCGTCAGGCTGGTAGTCGTGGTCTTGCCGTTGGTGCCGGTGATCGCGATGACTTTCGGCGCGTAGCCACTCTCACCGAGCGTTTTCAGCGCTTGGGAGAACAGTTCGAGCTCGCCCCACACGGGGATGCCCTGCTCGCGGGCCGCGGTGATCAGCGGCAGCAGGTCGGCGGCGAGCGGCGACAAACCCGGGCTGATCGCAACGAGTTCCACGCCTTCGAGCAACACAGGCGAAAACGGGCCGCCGACAAACGCGGCGTCGACGCCATGCGCTTCCAGTGCGGACAGATTCGGCGGTACTTCGCGCGTATCGGCCACACGCAGCCGACAGCCGTGCCGCGCGCACCAGCGCGCCATCGCGAGACCGGATTCACCCAGTCCCAGCACGAGCACCATCGGCTTTTGCCGATCCCGAAACTTCTCGCCGAACATCGCCTGCTTCCCCTAATACCTGCTTAACGCAACTTGAGCGTGGACAATCCGAACAGACACAACATCAACGTGATGATCCAGAAGCGCACGACAACTTGCGTCTCCTTCCAACCCGACAATTCGAAGTGGTGATGCAGCGGCGCCATCTTGAAGAGACGCCGGCCTTCGCCGAAACGCCGCTTGGTGAATTTGAACCACGCCACTTGCAACATCACGGAAAGCGTTTCCGCGACGAAAATGCCGCCCATGATGAAAAGCACGATTTCCTGGCGCACGATCACCGCGACCGTGCCGAGGGCGCCGCCGAGCGCGAGCGCGCCGACATCGCCCATGAACATTTGCGCCGGATGCGTGTTGAACCACAGGAACGCGAGCCCCGCGCCGCCCATTGCCGAGCAGAAAATCAGTAGTTCGCCAGCGCCGGCGATATGCGGAAACAACAGGTATTTGGAGTAGACCGAGCTGCCCATCACGTAAGCGAACACGCCGAGCGACGCGCCGACCAGCACGACCGGCATGATCACGAGGCCGTCGAGACCATCAGTGAGATTGACCGCATTGCTCGCGCCGACGATGACCAGATACGTCAGGACGATGAAGCCCCACACGCCGAGCGGATAGCTGATCGATTTGACGAACGGCAACATCAGGTCGGCACGCGCGGGCAAACCCATCGACAAGCCGCTGCGCACCCACGCCATGAACAGATCGAACACGCGCACGTTGCTCGCCTCCGACACGCTGAACGCGAGGTACACCGCGGCGAACAGACCGATCACCGACTGCCAGAAATACTTTTCGCGCGACGACATGCCGCGCGGGTCCTTGTAGACGACCTTGCGGTAATCGTCGACCCAACCGATCACGCCGAAGCCGAACGTAACCAGAATCACGATCCAGATAAAGCGATTGGTCAGGTCCGCCCACAACAGCGTGGCCACGGCAATGCCGAGCAGAATCAGCACACCGCCCATGGTCGGCGTGCCGGATTTCACGAGGTGCGTTTGCGGGCCGTCTTTACGAACAGCCTGACCGACCTTCATGGCGGTCAGCTTGCGAATCACCGCCGGGCCGCAGACGAGCCCGATCAGCAGCGCGGTGATGGTCGCCATCACCGCGCGGAAAGTGAGATAACTGAACACGCGCAAGAAGCTTGCGTCATTCTGCAGCCATTGCGCCAGCGCCAGTAGCATGCTTCGGTCCTTCTATTTCAGTGTGCGGCGGGCGTACTGCCCGCTGCGTTGGGTTGTGGACTCGTAACGGCGTCCACCACGCGCTCCATCTGCATGAAGCGCGAGCCTTTCACGAGAAGCGTTGCAGCGGCGCCGAAGCCGGCCTGCTGCAATTGCGCGACCAGCGTGCCGATGTCGGCCACGTGATGCGCGCCGGCGCCATACGCGGTGCAGGCGTCGCGCGAGGCGTCGCCCATGGCGTACAGCGCGTCGATACCGCGTTCCTTCGCGTATGCGCCGATTTCGCGGTGGAACTCGGGACCGTTGTCGCCGACTTCGCCCATGTCGCCCATCACGAGCACACGCGGCGAAGCGTGCGACGCGAGGACGTCGATCGCGGCGCGCATCGAGTCGGGATTCGCGTTGTACGTGTCGTCGATCACCGTTGCGCCGGCTAGCGTGCCGAGCGCGGCATGCTTGATCTGCAAGCGGCCTTTCACCGCGCCGAACGATTCGAGGCCGCGCTTGATCGCCTCGAGCGAAACGCCCGCGGCGAGAGCGGCCGATGTCGCGGCCAATGCGTTGTGCGCGTTGTGATTGCCGAGCACTTGCAGCGTGATTTCGACATGGCCTTGCGGTGTGTCGACGCTGAGCAGCCTGCCGTCGAACCTGCCGGTGACGGCGGCTTCGGTCGTGCGTTCGTCGCTGTTCAGCGCGAAGTCGACGATCCGGTTGCCGGTGGCGGCCACGCGCCAGATGCTGGCGAAAGCGTCGTCCGCCGGGAACACGGCGACGCCATCCGGATTCAGCGCATGAATCACGCTGGCATGCTCGAGCGCAACCGCCTCGACGGTCGCCATGAATTCCTGATGCTCGCGCTGCGCGTTGTTCACGACCGCAACCGTCGGCTCGGCGATCTTCGCGAGCAACGACGTTTCGCCGGGATGATTCATGCCGAGTTCGACCACGGCCAACCGATGCGCCGCATTCAGACGGAACAGCGTGAGCGGCAGGCCAATATCGTTGTTGAAGTTGCCGGCGGTCGCGAGCCGCGCATCCGCGCCGACGGCGGCGGCGAAGATCGACGCGATCATTTCTTTGACCGTGGTCTTGCCATTGCTGCCCGTCACGGCGACGAGCGGCATGCCGAACTTGCGACGCCAGCCGCGAGCCAGCGCGCCCAAACCGACGCGCGTATCGGTCACGCGCAGCGCCGGCACACTCCAGTCTTGCGGCGTGCGCGAAACGAGCGCCGCCGTCACGTTGCGCGCTGCAACGTCGCCGAGAAAGTCGTGCGCGTCGAAACGCTCGCCCTTGATCGCGACGAAGAGATCGCCCGGACCCGCGCTGCGGCTATCGGTCGACACGCGTTCGAAGGTGACGCTGTCGTCGCCGATCACGGTCGCGCCGGGAATCAGCGCCGCGGCTTCACGCAGCGAGAACATTGCATTTCCTTGCCCGCTCATTCGCCACCTCCGCGTGCCTGCGTCGCCCGCGCGGCGAGTGCGAGACGGGCGTGGTCCTGATCGGAGAAAGCGCGCTTCTTGCCCATGATTTCCTGTGTGGCTTCGTGCCCTTTTCCAGCCAGCACGATGACGTCTTCCCGCGCGGCGCTGCGGATCGCCTGAAGGATCGCGCTCGCGCGGTCTTCAATGCGGCGGGCTTTTGACGCGTCTTTCATTCCCGCTGCGATCTGCTCGATGATCGATTGCGGATCTTCGCTGCGCGGGTTGTCGCTCGTAACCACGACGCCGTCCGCGATCTTCTCGGCGATTGCGCCCATCAGCGGACGCTTGGTCGCGTCGCGGTCGCCGCCGCAGCCGAACATGCAAATCAGTTCGCCGCCGCGCGCGGTTGCCATCGGGCGCAGCGCTTCCAGCGTTTTTTCAAGCGCGTCTGGCGTGTGCGCGTAGTCGATCACGACGAGCGGCTCGTCGTTCTGCAAGCGGCCGCCGAGGCGTTCCATGCGGCCGTTCACCGATTCGAGCTTCGCAAGTTGGGCGAGCGCGGCGTCGAACGGCACGTCGGCGGCAAGCAATGCGCCGAGCACGCCGAGCAGATTGCTCACGTTGAACACGCCGAGCGTTTGTACTTCGACGTCGGCCTTGCCCCAGTCGGACGTGTTCAGATGGAACGCCGTGCCGGTTGCGGTGGCGCGCACGTTCGACGCGAGCAGCCACGCGTCCGCTTGCGGCGTGCTTTGCCCTGCACTTTGCGAAGCGTCGTTCTGCGCGGAGTCAAGGCCGTAAGCGATGGTGCGCGCGTGACCTCGAGTGCTGGCAAGCAGACGGCGGCCGGCCGCGTCGTCGTGATTGATCACCGCCGCACGCAGTTCAGGCCACGCGAAAAGACGCGCCTTCGCCGCTTCATACGCTTCGAAAGTGCGGTGATAGTCGAGGTGGTCTTGCGTGAGATTCGTGAACACGGCGATGTCGAACGCCGTGCCGTTCACGCGCCCCTGGTGCAGCGCATGCGACGACACTTCCATTGCGACTGCGCGCGCGCCGGCGTCGCGCAGCTGCGCAAGACTGCGCTGCAATTGCGGCGCGTCGGGTGTCGTGAAGCCGGTGTGCACCAGTTGTCCCGGCAAACCGGTGCCAAGCGTGCCGATGATCGCGCAACGTGTGCCGAGCGCGGTAAGCGCCGCCGAAATCCACTGACTGCACGAAGTCTTGCCGTTCGTGCCCGTCACGCCGACCGTCAGCATGCTGTCGCTCGGATCGTTGTACCAGGCACTCGCGATTGAACCGGCCAGGTCGTTCAACGCCGGCACCGCGAGCGTCGTAGATGCATCGATCGCGCCGTTGAATCCTTCGGCCTGAACGAGCACGGCGGCAGCACCGCGTTCAATTGCACTGTCGATGAACGGACGGTTGTCCGCGCCATCCACTGCGTAGGCGAAGAATGCGTCGCCGGCGGCGAGCGAACGCGTGTCGGCGTGCAGATGCGCGTCTGGCTGCACGCGTGCGCGCAGCCAGTTCAGCGCTTCGGCGATCTCCCGATGCGCCGGATGATTGTTGCGCAGCGCGCTCATCGAACGACTCCCGGATGGCTCTTCGCGTTCGCGGAAATCGTCATCTTCTTTGCGCCGGCGCTGGTCGAGATCTTTTTCGCAGCAGACGGCGCTGGCGTTGCGGACGGTGCGGCAGACGCGGAATCGTCCGATACCACCATCTGCTTGACCGGCATTTGCGGCGGCACGTTCAGCGAACGCAACGTATCGCCGACGATGCCCGAGAACACGGGGCCGGACACCTGACCACCGAAGTGGCTACCCGCGGTCGGCTCGTCGACCGATACCGCGACGACGATACGCGGGTTCGGCATGGGCGCCATGCCGACGAACGACGCGCGATATTTCGAGTGGTCGTAACCATGCGGACCGTGCTTATACGCCGTACCGCTCTTGCCGCCGACGCGATAACCCGGCACCGCTGCGTCCGGCGACGTGCCGCCCGGCGAGACGACCGTTTCGAGCATCGCGCGTACTTCACGGGCGGTGGTCGGCGAGAAGATCTGCGGACCCGTTGCCGGCTGATCGCCAGGCGTGCGGAAAATCGACACCGGCATGATCTGACCGTCGTGCGCGATGGCCGAATACGCGCGACCCAACTGGAACAGCGACACCGACAGGCCATAGCCGTACGACATGGTCGCCTGCTCGATACGGCGCCAGCTTTTCCACGGACGCAGACGTCCCGCCGCCGCGCCGGGGAAACCGACCTTCGGCGCCTGACCGAGACCGATGCTCGTGTACATATTCCACATCTCTTCGGGCTTGAGCTGCATCGCAATCTTCGTCGCGCCGATGTTGCTCGACTTCTGGATCACGCCGCCGACGGTCAGGACACCGAACGCGCTGTCGTCGGTAATCGGCGCACCGTCAAGCACGAAGCGGCCGCCGCCTGTATCAACCAGTGTAGTCGGCGAGACGCGGTGCAGATCGAGCGCGAGCGACACCGTGAACGGTTTCATGATCGAGCCCGGCTCGAACGTATCGGTCAGGATGCGATTGCGCAACTGGTCGCCGGTCATGTGCGACCGGTCGTTCGGGTTGTAGGTCGGGTAATTGACTAGCGCCAGCACTTCGCCGGTCCGCACGTCGATCACCATTGCCGCGCCGGCCTTCGCCTTGAATTTTTCGACGGCCGCTTTCAGATTCGTGTACGCGATGTACTGGATCTTGCTGTCGATCGACAGATCCACGTCCTGGCCGTTGTGCGGCACGACCTGCTCGTCCACGTCCTCGATGATGTGACCCATGCGGTCCTTGATCACGCGGCGGCTGCCCGACATGCCCGCCAGCAGCTTCTGATCGCCGAGTTCGACGCCTTCCTGGCCTTCGTCTTCGACGTTGGTGAAGCCGATCAGGTGAGCGGTGATCTCGCCTTCCGGATAGAAACGCTTGTACTCGTCGCGCGCGTAAATGCCGGGGATGTCCAGCGCCTTCACCTTCTCGGCGATGTCGACTGGCACCTGACGTTTGACGTACACAAAGTTCTTGTCTTCCGAGAGCTTCCTGCGCAATTCCTTATCGGTCATGCCGAGCAGTTTGCCGAGCGCGCCCAGCTTTTCCGCGCCGAGATCGTCCGGCACCGATTCCGGAATTGCCCAGATCGCGCGCACCGGCAGGCTCGTAGCCAGCACGAGACCGTTGCGGTCGAGAATTTTGCCGCGCGTGGCGGGCAGTTCCAGCCGGCGCTGATAACGAATTTCGCCCTGCTTCAGATAGAACGCGTTGCCGGGGCCCTGAATCCAGAAGGCGCGCGCGGTCAGCGCGACGAACGCCATGAAAAGCAGGAACACGACAAGCTTGGAGCGCCACATAGGCAGGCGCACCGACAGGATCGGGTTCGCCGAGAAGGCGACGCTCTTGCGAGTCGACGATTTTTTCATCGCACGCCTCCGCTGCGGCTCGTTGCAGGCGCGGACGCCGGACCGGACGTCGGAATCGGCGCGTCTTCAGCCTTCGCCGAGCCCGGATCGAGCGTCAGATATTGCGTGCGGCCGGTCGTGACCGATTGCATTTTTAGCGACGCGGTGGCGATCTGCTCGATGCGCGACGTTTTCGACAGCGCGCTCTGCTGATATTGAAGTTGCGAATAGTCCTGTTGCAGCTGACGCTCCTGAGATTGCGCGCGCTGCAACTGGATGAAGATCTGGCGCTGCTGATTGGTTGCGTTGACGACAGACAAGGCACAGCCCATCACGATCATCAGCAGGAAAATGTTGAGACGATTCATGGTGCGATTCGCTCCGCCACGCGCATCACGGCAGAACGGGCGCGCGGGTTGGCGGCGACTTCAGCGTCGCTTGCAAACACACGGCCGATGATTTTGAGCGGGGGACTCGGCAGGTCGACGGCGCGAATCGGCAGGCGACGATCCACCGTAGGCGTACTTGCGTGCGCCTGCATGAATCGCTTGACGATCCGGTCCTCGAGCGAATGAAAGCTGATGACCACCAGCCGCCCCCCTTGCTCCAGCAGCGCTAACGCTGCTTCTAAAACGACTTGCAGCTCCGCAAGCTCTTGATTGATGTGAATCCGTATAGCCTGAAAGGTGCGGGTTGCCGGATCCTTGCCCTTCTCACGGGTTTTGACGACGTTAGCCACGATTTGGGCAAGCTCGCCCGTGCTGACGAGAGGCCCAAGACGGTCGGACTCTGCCCGGCGAGCAACAAGCGCCTTTGCAATCTGAAAAGCAAACCGTTCTTCCCCATAATCTCGTATCACCTCCGTCAGTTCCTGCACCGTGGCCCGCGCCAGCCATTCAGCGGCAGATTCGCCGCGCGTCGGGTCCATCCGCATGTCGAGCGGGCCGTCGGCGCGGAAACTGAAACCCCGCTCCGGATCGTCGACTTGCGGCGACGACACGCCCAGATCCAGCAAAACGCCCGACACCCGTTCAATCCCGCGCTCCGCAATCGCGGTGCGCAGTGAAGCAAAACTCTCATGCACGATGCCAAAGCGCGAATCGGCGATTTGCTGCGCCGTGGCGATCGCGAGCGGGTCTTTGTCGAAAGCGATCAGACGCCCCGACTCGCCCAGCTTTTCCAGCACCAGCCGGCTGTGACCGCCACGCCCAAACGTGCCGTCCACATAAACGCCGTCCGCGCGGGTGACCAGCGCGTTGACCGCTTCTTCCAGCAGCACCGTGCGATGCTGCAATTCGTTTCTCATCGCAGATGCCATATATGTATGCCGCGATCAGAACGTGAAATTCTTTAACGCTTCGGGCATGCCCTCGGCGATCGCCGCCTGTTCCTTCGCGGCGTAAATCTGTGCGTCCCACAACTCGAAGTGGCGGCCCATGCCGAGCAGCGTCACTTCTTTTTCCAGCGTGCCGGCCGCGCGCAATTCGGGCGACACGAGCACGCGGCCCGCGCCGTCCATGTCCACGTCCATTGCGTTGCCGAGAAAAATGCGCTTCCACCAGGCGGCGTTCATGGGCAGCTTGTCGACTTTGTCGCGGAAGATTTCCCATTCCGGGCGCGGAAAGAGCAACAGGCAGCCGTCCGGGTGCTTGGTGATCGTCACCCGGCCCTCTGCCTGTGTTTGCAGCGCATCCCGATAGCGGGACGGAATTGACATCCGTCCTTTCGCATCGAGAGTCAGCGCCGACGCCCCTTGGAACACTTAGCTCTCCCTCTTGACCGGCGCTTTTGCGCCGGCTGCCCGATTCGTAAAAATCTACCCGAAACCGCGTGTCAGATCACACAAAAATACACTTTCTCACACTGTCTCCCACTTTAGAGGAACGCTAAACGGGGGTCAAGGGAGACAGACGGTTTTTCAGCGAAATTTGTTTGTTAGAACAAGGACTTAGCGCGACTCGTTCATGTCAGACATAAAACGGAAAATCGTTATAAATGAAAGAGCTACTGCGGCTTCTGAAGGTGATACGTGAAAAGTACGAGGGAAAGGCGCGGACCGTAAGCGATCGCGGCAGGCGGCTGGAAGGTGTGAGGCGGGGATTCGGGGATCGAGCACGGACGACGCCTTGGGCGTCGTCCCACTTACGGTAGTTTGAGGTGGTTGCGGAGAGAAAACCGACGTCTGCGGTGTCTTATATGTAATAGGCGGTACGGGTCATCACTTTGGACATTGCACGCATCAACGCGCGCGCCGGGAAAGGCAACTCGATGCCGCCAGCGTCCATGGCGGCCTTGCCGTGCTCGGTCTCATCGGCCCGCATCTGGTCAACAATGGCGCGCGACTCACGGTCGGCGGCAGGCAAACGGTCCATGTGGCTATCCAGATGCTGTTCGACCTGGCGCTCCGTCTCCGCCATGAAGCCGAGACTGACCCGGTCGCCCAGACGTCCAGCTGCAAGGCCGATAGCAAGGGCGCCTGCATACCAGACCGGATTCAGCAGACTCGGGCGCGAGTCCAATGCATCGAGACGCCTGGCCGTCCATGCGAGGTGATCTTCTTCTTCGACTGCGGCCCGATCGAACACGGTCCGCAGCGATGGCGACCTCGTCGCGAGCTTCTGCGCCTGGTAGAGCGCCTGTGCGCAGACTTCGCCTACGTGATTCACGCGCATGAGACCTGCGGAGTGGGCGCGCTCGGCCGGCGACAGTTCGGGCACCTCAGCGTGTGCAGCCGATTCTTGCGGAAGCGGCAACGGACGACTCATGCGCGAGACGCCAGTCATTGAGCGTAAACCCCGATCAAACTCAGTAATCAACTCGTCCAGAAACATTCGGCACTCCCTGATTTCACAACCGGCTCCCCACTCTGCGCTGACCATGCAGCAAGCCTTTGCGGAGAAAAACGCAGTCTCCGGCGAGGCCGGATTTGGCTTTCGGAGACATCAAAATTTCGATTTTAGATCATGTTGCGTAAACGAAACAGGAGCCTTCCGGACGCCCTCCTTTTTCTTTGTGCCATGTAGCCGTTTTGTTACATTACGTGCAACTTCTCGCGAAGTTGGACAAGCAAGGCCTCAACGCTACATAAATATTCGCCTTGTACAAAAGATTCGTAATCCTTGGAGATCATTCGATGAAAAAGTCGCTTCTCGCTCTCGCAGCACTGGGCGCATTCGCAGGCGTCGCACATGCTCAGAGCAGCGTGACCCTGTACGGTATCATTGACGAAGGCTTCAACATCAACACCAACTCGGGTGGCAAGCACCTGTACAACCTGTCCAGCGGTGTTATGCAAGGCTCGCGTTTCGGCCTGCGCGGCACGGAAGATCTGGGCGGCGGTCTGAAGGCGCTGTTCGTGTTGGAAAACGGCTTTGACGTGAACAACGGCAGGCTGGGTCAAGGCGGCCTGATGTTCGGTCGTCAAGCATACGTCGGTCTGTCGAGCCAGTTCGGCACGGTCACGCTGGGTCGTCAGTACGACTCCGTCGTCGACTACGTTGGTCCGCTGGAAGCCGGCGACCAGTGGGGCGGCTACATCGCTGCTCACCCGGGCGACATCGACAACTTCAACAACGCATACCGTACGAACAACACGGTCAAGTACACCAGCGCGGATTACGCCGGCCTGAAGTTCGGCGGCACGTACAGCTTCGGCGGTGTTGCGGGCAACTTTACTTCGAACCAGATCTGGTCGTTGGGCGCTGGCTACAACAACGGTCCGCTGGTCTTGGGCGTCGGTTACTTGAACGCACGTACGCCGGCAGCTTCGGGCGGCCTGTTCAACAACGGTGGCACGGCGGCTACGCCGGCGACCGCAGTGTCCTCGCCGGTCTATGGTGCCTACACGTCTGCCAACACGTACCAGGTAATCGGTGCGGGTGGTGCATACACGTTCGGTGCCGCAACGGTTGGCCTGACGTACTCGAACATCCGTTTCGCAAACTTGGGCGCGGCGTTCGCACAGCCGAATGTCAGAGGTCAATCGGCTACGTTCAACAACGCGGAAATCAACTTCAAGTATCAGTTGACCCCGGCGCTGCTGGTCGGCGCGGCATATGACTACACGCGCGGCGCGAGCATCGAAGGTGCATCGCGTGCCCAGTACCACCAAGGCGCGGTCGGCGTGGACTACTTCCTGTCCAAGCGTACAGACGTGTACGTGATTGGTGTGTACCAACACGCGTCGGGTGAAGTACTGAATGCAGCAGGTACTGGTGTGACCGAAGCACATGCTGGCATCAACGGTCTGTCGGGCTCGTCGAACCAGAACCAACTCGCGGCTCGCGTCGGCATCCGCCACAAGTTCTAATAAGTCGTAAATACGCAGTTTTGCCTCAAAGGCGCCTTCGGGCGCCTTTTTTTATGGGTCCGGCGAGCCGCGATGCTTGCCGGCTTTGCGTTTGCGACAGCACAAACAAAAAGCCCGGCAGACTGTCCGTCTGCCGGGCTTTCTGGTCTTGCTACCGGAACTCATCGAGAGCCCCTCATGTACATTAGTGCCTTACGTTCATGCACGCCCATCGCGTAGCTCGCGACGCAAGATCTTGCCGACATTGCTCTTCGGTAGCTCGGTGCGGAATTCGACGATCTTTGGCCGCTTGTAGCCAGTCAGTTGCTGCTTGCAGTAGGCGAAGATATCCGCGTCGGTGAGCGCGTCATCCTTCCTGACGACGAACAACTTAACGGCCTCACCTGAATGCTGGTCGGGCACGCCGACCGCAGCCACCTCGAACACGCCGGGCAGCCTGGCCACTACGTCCTCGATCTCGTTCGGATAAACGTTGAAGCCCGAAACCAGAATCATGTCCTTCTTGCGGTCGACGATCTTCACAAAGCCCTGCTCGTTCATGAAGCCGACATCGCCCGATCTGAAGAAGCCGTCCGACGTCATGACCTTGGCTGTTTCGTCTGGCCGGTTCCAATAGCCGGCCATGACCTGCGGGCCGCGAATGCAAATTTCGCCGGGCTGCCCAAGTGGGACCTCGTTGCCCTCGTCGTCCCGAATCGAGACTTCGGTCGACGGCAGCGGCAAACCGATCGTGCCGCTATATTCCGTTACCGTCACCGGGTTGCAAGTCACACACGGCGACGTCTCCGACAAGCCATAGCCCTCGATAATCGGCGTATGCGTGTTCTCGAACCACCGTTTGGCGACCGCTTCCTGAACCGCCATTCCACCACCGTTGGCCGCAATCAGTTTGGAAAAGTCGAGCTTGTGGAAGTCCGGGTTGTTCAACAGCGCGTTGTACAGCGTGTTGACTGCAGGGATCGTCGTGATCGCATAGCCTTGCAAGGCTTTGATCATCCCAGGGATATCACGCGGGTTCGGGATCAGAACCCCCAAACCGCCCGTTCGAATGGTCAGCAGCCCACACACTGTCAGCGCGAAGACGTGATAAAGCGGCAGCGCCACAACGGTGATGAACTGCTCGATGTCCGTACGATCCGTGCGAACCGGGTTGAGCCAGATTTCCGATTGCAGCACGTTGGCAATCAGATTCCGATGCAGCAGTGTGGCGCCCTTGGCCACGCCTGTGGTGCCGCCGGTGTACTGCAGGAACGCGACGTCGTCCGGGCCCTGCTGAACGGGTTTGAAAGTCTGCCGCTCGCCTTCCGCAATTGCAGTGTTGAATTTGACGTGGCCCGGCAAACTCCAGGCCGGCACCATTTTCTTCACCTGACGCACGACGAAGTTCACAACCGCGCCTTTGACGCCCATCAGATCGCCCATTGCCGCGACCACGATATGCTTCACCGCGGTATTGCGCACAACTGCCTGCAAAGTTACCGCGAAGTTTTCGAGCAAGACGATTGCTTCCGCGCCGCTATCCTTCAACTGATGCTCGAGCTCACGCGGCGTATAGAGCGGGTTAACGTTCACGACCACGTAACCCGCGCGCAAGATGGCTGCGATCGCCACCGGATACTGGAGCACGTTCGGCATCATGATCGCGACGCGAGCGCCGCGCGCAAGACCCTTCGACTGAAACCAGGCGGCCAGCTTGCGCGAAAGCGCGTCCAGCTCGCCGTAGCTGATCTCTTTTCCCATGCAGACGAACGCAGGCTTGTCGCGGTGCTCGCGAAACGCCTCTTCGAGCAGTTCCGGAACGGACGAATAGCGGGTTGGGTCGATCTCTGCGGGAACGCCGGGCGGGTAAGATTTCAGCCAGATTTTATCCATGCAGCGTCTCCTTCTTTATTTTCGAATGGTCGTGCTAAAAACGCATCGTAGCATGGGCACCCCTGCGGTAATGGCGAGTGACAGCGTGGTTAGACTGCTGCCTCGAACCTTCTGAGGCTTGGGCGGCGAGGCTTGAGTGTGTGGAAGAAGATCGTCAGACGCGCTCGACCTGGACCAGACAGTCGTAGAAGGTTGCGGATCCACCAAGGTCGGTCAGCGCCTGGCTCGTGACCTGATTTGCGTTGCGGCCATCGGGCGCCAGTTTCTTCCACCAGATCGACAGGCCGACCACGAGGCCTTGACGCGCCCGGTCGGTGACACGGGCGCGCGCCTGCATTGAGCCGCGGTCGTTGAAGATACGCACCTGGTCACCGTCGACGATATCCCGCGATCCCGCGTCTGCCGGGTGAATGTCGAGATGCGGCTCACCTTCGGTAGACCGCAGGCTTTCAACGTTGACGAAGGTGCTGTTCAGGAAGTTGCGCGCGGGCGGCGAGATCATCGCAAGCGGGTAGCGAGCGGCGAGTTCGGGCGCCGACTCCGCGGATTCATACGGCGGCACGTAATCCGGAAGCGGATCGAGCCCCTGCTGCGCGAGCCGTTCACTGTAGAACTCGCACTTGCCCGAGGGCGTGCGAAAGCCGCCTTCGGCAAAGGGCGCATCGGGGAGGTTCAGCTTTGCCCAACCGACCCGTTTGAGCGATTCCCAATCGACGCCTTCGAGCGTCTTGTCTTGCCAACGCAAGGCGCTGCGCGCAACGGTTTCGTCGCTTTCGAACAGCGACGAGTCATCCAGCCCCATCTGACGGGCGAGGCCGCGAAAGATTTCAGTATTGGGACGCGCGTCGCCTACAGGAGGAATTGCCGGCAAGTTCACCATGACGTGCGTGTGGCCGTACGACTTGTGCACGTCGAGGTGCTCCAGTTGCGTGGTGGCCGGCAGGAGCAAATCCGCATAGTCGGCGGTGTCGGTCTGGAAGTGCTCGAGCACGATCGTGAACAGGTCTTCGCGTGCGAACCCCGCTGCAACGCGCTCTGAATCAGGTGCAACGGCAACAGGATTCGAGTTATAGACGACGATCGCCTCGATTTTCGGGCCGAATGTCGCGTCGCCCGGATGCAGCAACGCGTCGCCGATTGCGTTCATATTGATGACGCGGCTGGGCCTGGTCGGCCAGCCGGGCATCAGGTCCGGACGCTGCAATGCATGCGTGTCGACCGGCGCCCACCCGGACGACGACAACAAGGCGCCGCCTGCCCGCTCGCGCCACGCGCCGGTCAGCGACGGCAGGCACGCAATCGCGCGCACGGCGTTGCCGCCACCGCGCACTCTTTGCAGACCATAGTTCAGGCGAATCGCAGCCTTTTTCGTGCTGCCGTAAAGGCGCGCCAGGTCGACGATAACCTCCTCATCGATGCCGCAAATCTCGGCGACGCGTGACGGCGAATACCCGAGCGCCCGCGCTTTCAGCTCATCGAAGCCCAGTGTGTGCGCCGCGATGTAAGCGTGATCGAGCAGATCTTCGGAGATCAGCACGTTCATCATGCCGAGGGCGAGTGCGCCGTCGGTCCCGGGTTTCAGCGCAATGTGTTGATGGCACTTCTCGGCGGTCAGCGAGCGATATGGGTCGATCGCAATGAGCCGGGCGCCTTGGCGCTTGGCCTGTTGCGCACGTGTCCACCAGTGCAGGTTCGACGCAATTGGATTCGAGCCCCAGATCAGGATGACCTCGCTTTCGTCGAAAAACTCCGTGAGCATGCCGATGCCCGCGCCGTACGTATACTTCAAGCCCGCGGCACCGGCCGCTGCGCAGATCGTCCGATCCAGCTGCGATGCGCCGAGCTTATGAAAGAAACGTTGAGCGATGCTGTCGCCTTGGACCAGGCCCATGGTGCCGGCGTAGCTGTATGGCAGGATGGCCTCGGGCGCCCGCTGCGCTATTTCTGACAGATGCTTCGCGCCCAGTTCAAACGCCTCGCTCCAGCTGATGGGTTCGAAATGCCCCTCGCCTTTGCGGCCAATGCGCTTCATCGGCGTTGTCAGACGATGCGGATGGTGAACTCTCTCTGCATACCGACTAACTTTGGTACACAACGCGCCTTGGGTTGGCGGATGGTCCGGGTCGCCGACCACTTTGATCGCCCGACCAGCCTCGACTGTTACACGCATCGCGCAGGTGTCGGGGCAGTCGTGTGGGCAAACTGCGCGAGCGAATTCAGTCGGAGCGTTCATGGGGTAACCATTCAGGGGACGGGAAGTGTGGCGTAACGCCGGATTTTATTACGTCCGTCGGCGCTTGCCTGCATGCTGCCGCCAAAAAGGCTTCGGCGTAGAATCGTTAGCACTGCGTCCGGGCGCAACTTGCCCGAGCGATTCCTTGCAAGTCAAAAGCTAAAGCGCATCGGCACTCTATTATGAAACTGATCCCCGAAATTCAAGCTGCTCATGGAGAAATACAGAGTCTTCGACGAACGATCCATGCTCACCCCGAACTGCGTTACGAAGAGACTGCGACAGCTGATCTCGTCGCCAAGACGCTTGAGTCCTGGGGTATCGAAACTCACCGTGGATTGGGCAAGACAGGAGTAGTTGGCGTCCTTAAACGCGGAAACAGTACACGTTCTGTCGGTCTGCGCGCCGACATGGATGCGTTGCCAATCCAGGAACTGAACAGCTTCGAACACAAATCGAAAAACGACGGGAAAATGCACGCGTGCGGCCACGACGGCCACACAGCAATGCTGCTCGGCGCGGCGCGACATCTTGCGAAACACGGTGAGTTCGACGGCACCATCGTATTCATTTTCCAGCCTGCCGAAGAAGGCGGCGCGGGTGCGCAAGCGATGATCGACGATGGATTATTCGAGAAATTTCCGGTCGACGCCGTGTTCGGCATTCACAACTGGCCGGGCATGCCTGCTGGTAAATTTGGCGTGACTGAAGGTCCGATTATGGCCTCCAGCAACGAGTTTCGTATCGAGATCAAAGGCGTCGGCTCGCACGCAGCGCTACCGCACAATGGCCGTGACCCGGTCTTTACCGCCGTGCAGATCGCTAACGGATTGCAGAGCATCATCACGCGAAACAAGAAGCCGCTTGATACGGCCGTGCTCTCAATCACCCAGATTCACGCCGGCGATGCGGTCAACGTCGTTCCTAACGATGCTTGGCTCGCGGGCACCGTGCGCACGTTCACGACAGAAACGCTCGACTTGATCGAAGCACGCATGCGCAAAATCGTTGAAAACACGGTGGAGGCCTACGATTGCTCGGCTGAAGTCCACTTTCACCGGAACTACCCGCCCACGATCAACAGCGGGGAAGAAGCGCGATTCGCGGCGGCCGTTATGAAGGAAATCGTCGGTCCAGAGAACGTCGACGACTCCGTGGAGCCCACGATGGGTGCGGAGGACTTTTCCTTCATGTTGCTGGCGAAGCCAGGGTGTTACGCGTTTCTTGGTAACGGCGACGGCGGCCACCGTGATGCGGGCCACGGTGCGGGCCCGTGCATGCTGCACAACGCCAGCTACGACTTCAACGACGAATTGCTTCCTATCGGCTCAACGTACTGGGTGCGACTGGCGCAGCGCTTTCTGGCGGGAAACGATACGACGGATCGATGAAGTTCGGACGGCACGTTGCGCTGGCGTGCTCGTAGATCCGCTGATGGACGACCAGGAACTGGACTCGCGCGGCAGTCTGCCGGCGCGGTGTACTGGGAAGGCGCGGTACGCGTGAGCCGCGATGGCGCGGATCTCGGGCGGGCTTATCTGGAACTGACCGGTTATGCGAACGCACTGCGGATCGGCAGGCAGTGAGGCTGTAAGGTGGCCTCGCTGTTTTACCGCCGCGTTTTTTCGCCGCGTAAACGCAGAAACCCCACCTTTTGTGGGGTGGGGTTTCTGATGCTGCTGGGGAGCCTGACGATTACCTACTTTCACACGGGCAATCCGCACTATCATCGGCGTGGAGTCGTTTCACGGTCCTGT
>Ga0209796_10000764_pt1 | contig 17102 bp, 17 predicted proteins | sample AgamicOrSfrz_FD_187167 | JGI IMG/M metagenome (GOLD analysis project Ga0209796, IMG submission 187167) | Agave microbial communities from Guanajuato, Mexico - Or.Sf.rz (SPAdes) (version 2) | ecosystem: Host-associated > Plants > Phyllosphere > Phylloplane/Leaf | place: Guanajuato, Mexico...
AACTGATTACGGCGGCACTCTTTCACCTGCCTGAGCTGACCGAAACTCTGGGCCAAATCCGCGCCAGCGGCACCTCACTGCTGGCGAAGAAAGATGGCATCAGCGAGACCGACAACGCCCGCATGGAGTTTCAGATTGGCAACGGTGAAAAAGCGCTGCAGTTGTTTGACGTCGGCATGAAGAAATACCTGAGCACTAATGAAGAGATCCGCAATCTGTTCGGCCGCAAAACGGAAGGTGCCGTTCAGGGTGCGACGCAGGCGCTCTCTACGGCTCGCGAGATCTTTATTACCCATTCGCGCCCGGCGATGGCACCGACGGAGTATGTGGCGATCTTTACCGAAGCCATCAACAACTTCACCGTGCTGGGTAACGGCATGAGCGATGAACTCTCGCAGCAGTTAACCAAGCAGATTTCAGCGCAGCGTAGCGCACAGATCACCCTGCTGGCGGTGCTGATCTTCAGCGCACTGTTGGGTATTGCCCTGACGGTGATGATTATTCGCTCGATTACCGGCCCGGTTAATGAAGCGGCGCGCATCGCGCAGGAAGTGGCCACCGGCGACCTTACCTCCCGTATTGCCGTCACCGGCAGTAATGAGATGAGCGCGCTGTTGCAGTCCCTGATGAAGATGAGCGAACACCTCTCATCGCTGGTAAATGATATTAAGAACAACGCCGTGACCATTGCGACCTCCTCTGAAGAGATCGCCAGCGGCAACAGCGATCTCTCCTCACGCACCGAGGAGCAGGCCGCTTCGCTGGCGCAGACTGCCGCCAGTATGGAGCAGCTCGCCTCGATTATTCAGCAGAATGCAGACAATACCCGCCATGCCGCATCGATGGCAGGCTCGGCGACCAGCGCCGCGCTGCTTGGCGGTGAAGCGATGGAGTCTGTGCTGGCCTCGATGCATAAGATCAGCAACAGCGCCGGTCAAATTGAAGAGATCATCGCGGTGATTGATGGCATCGCCTTCCAGACCAATATCCTGGCGCTGAACGCCGCAGTTGAAGCGGCCCGCGCGGGCGAGCATGGTAAAGGGTTTGCAGTTGTCGCCTCCGAAGTGAGAGCCCTGGCGCAGCGTTCCGCTGTGGCGGCGAAAGAGATTAAAGAGCTGATTGAAAACTCGGTGAGCGATGCGCAATCGGGCATTAAGATGGCGGAAAACGCCGGTGACAAAGTGAAGCAGAGCGTCAGCGCAATCGAGCAGACCTCAATGCTGATCAACGAAGTCTCCGCCTCTTCTGCCGAGCAGAGTTCCGGGGTGTCGCAGATTAATATCGCGGTAAGCCAGATGGATCAGGTGACGCAACAGAACGCAGGGCTGGTTCAGCAGTCTGCCTCTTCGGCAGACGATCTCGCCGAGCGCGCGGCGCGCCTGCGCCAGCTGGTTGCCGTCTTCAAAACGCAGTAACCCTCTGCTGCTCAGAATGAACCCGTTCTGAGCAGTCGACCCTGATGCCGCCCGCATAGCCAGGCGGCGTCCTCTCCTGCCCCATTTTCACCGCCCGCTTTTCATCTCCTGCGCCAGGGTTTGCAGCGTCGCCTGCAACCAGCTTGTCGCGCCACGCTTGCCACTGCGCTTATGGGAGTAGATCTTCACTTCAAACGGCGCGATGTCGAAAGGTAAGGCAAAGAGCGTGATATCCACGGCGGGCATCAGTTTCTCGGCGGCAAAACGCGGGATCGCCATCAATAAGTCGCTTTGGGCGACGATAAAAGGCGCGCTCAGCATCGACGGCGTTTTGATTGCTATCTGCCGCGTATACCCCATCTGCTCAAGCTGTAGATCAATCACTCCCTGCTTCTCATTCCACGGCGTCACTACCAGATGCCGGGCAGCGAGGTAATCGTCAAGCGTCAGCGCGGAGCGGCTCTTGTTGCTGATAACGACATACTCATCTCTGAACCAGTCGATCTCATCCAGCTCCGGATGGCGAACCTCATCCGGCGTGCTGAAGCCCAGCGCCAGGTCGACCTCTCCCGCCAGTAATTCAGTGAGTGCCGGGCTGTGCGGTAGATAGATCAGATCAAAGCCGAGGCCGGGTGCGTCGTGTTGCAGTTTCTCCATCAGCGCGGGGAAGATACAGAAAGCGGTGAAATCAGTAATGGCGATCTGCAAACGCTCCGTCGTGGTAGCGGGTGAGAACTCCGGTTGCGGCGTCAACTCCTGGTTAAGGAATTTCAGTGCCGAGGCGATCGAAGGCGCGAGCTGGGTGGCATAGACGCTGGGGCACATCCGGTGTCCTTCCCGGTAAAAGAGCGGATCGTTGAGCGCGGCTCGCAGCCGTGAGAGCGCATGGCTCAGCGCCGAGGTGCTCATCGCCAGTTCATCAGCCGCAAGGCGCACCGAGCGGTAACGGTATACGGCATCAAAAACCGGCAGCAGATTGAGATCAAGACGCCGCAGCGCCGGATGCATAATATTCATCATGGTGTGATTTCATTGCACTTAATTCTTCAGACGATACCCCTTATGCTTAGCGCCAGCAATCTCACCTCTTGACCAAACCAACAGGAAAACCGATGAGCCTCACTATTCGCCCGGCCTGCCCGGAAGACGCATCCGCTATTTACGACATGATTTATGAACTGGCGGTGTATGAAAAAGCACCGCAAGAGGTGGTCACCACCCCCGATGAGATCCGCGAGACGCTCTTTGGCGCGGGCAGCAATACCGAAGCGTTAATCTGTGAAATCGCGGGTAAAACCGTCGGTTATGCCGTTTTCTTCACCAGCTACTCCACCTGGCTTGGCCGCAACGGTATCTATATGGAAGATCTCTATATCTCCCCGGAGTATCGCGGCCAGGGCGCGGGCAGAGCGATGCTGAAACAGATCGCGCAATATGCCGTGCAGCGCCGCTGCGGCCGCCTTGAGTGGAGCGTGCTCGACTGGAACCAGCCGGCCATTGATTTTTACCTGAGCATCGGCGCGCTGCCGCAGTCTGAATGGGTACGCTACCGTCTTGATGGCGACGCGCTGCTGAAGTTTGCTGAATAAACGGCGCACACCGCAGCAGTGTGGGGGGCTAAACGCCTCACTCCGCTGCGGTGATTTTTGTGGTAACAGCAACAAACAGCGACAGGTGGTTTGACCTGGTGAGCGGCGCTGGATTATAGGTATAGCGGGTACTATTCACTTCCTGAATCTAACGAGAAAAATATGCGCACAGATAACGTCTGGAATCACGCCTATACGCTCACTATCGACAGCAGCCCGCAAGCGATATGGCAGGCATTTACCGACACCGCTAACTGGAAGCGATGGAATCCAGGCGTGAAAGCCATTCACGCCGAGGGGCCGTTTGTGACAGGAACATGGTTCACAATGGAGCTGCCGGACGGTGACAGCATCCGCAGCCAGCTCGTGGATGTCTGCGACAGAAAATACTTTATTGATGAGACCTGGGTGGATCAAACCCGCGTCGTTGTGGAACACCGAATTGAACCCTTAAGCAGCGGCCAGAGCCGGGTTGTTTATGCCATCAGCACAGAAGGCCCGGACGCGCAGGCTTTCGGCGAAGGCATCAGCGCCGACTTCCCTGAAGTCATTGCAGGGCTGGCGCAATACCTGGCTGAAACCGAACCAAACATTGCAAAACAATAATCCGTCGGGCCTCAAGCAAAGCGGGCGTAATGACCGCCAGGAACAGAGAAAGCGGATATTTATTCAGAGAGAAGAAGAGGAGATTTCTTTCACTTCTGCCTGCGGATTCGCTTCTTTAACCGCGCGTAAAAAATCAGCGAAATTATGGTTGAAGAGGGTAATGTTGTGATAAAAACTGACCTGTTTTTCCGCGCCATCGCTCTGCCATGTCACCACCCAGTTTCGTCTGTTATTGACCCTCATGTAGCCCGGCTTCACCCGTACTATTTTTGCAAGCGGAACTTTTAGCTTCACCGTTTCCTTAATCTGATAAAAAAACGCATCGTCGTAGTAATAGAGCGTGCGAGATGCGAATAAACCGAAAAATGAAGGTGGCGTGGAAATTTTCTTTAGCCCATTGCTCTCCGTAATGATTTTTTTCGGATGACGTAATGATTTATAGAAGGATCTCATTAGCCTCCAAAACAGAGCGACGGGAACAATTAACATAAAAAAAGCAAAAATTTGCTGCATATACTTCTCCAGGTCTTCGGTGGTACAAACCTTCTCAGAACATATAAAGTGCATTTAATACCAATAAAACAACAAACGTAACGCCACAGTTCACTCTGAATCGCTGCTGCCGAGCGTATTCATTTCCGCCAGCAACCAGCCTTCAAAACTCTCCAGCGCGGCTTCATTGATTCCCGTCTCCGTCGGTTTTACTAAACAGAATCTTTTGCTCAGGCTTTCTGATGCAGGCCACGGTGAAACAAGCGTGCCGCAGCGCAACTCATTCTCGATATACATACGCGGAACCAATGCGACGCCCTGCCCCGCCATCACGGCCGCGATGGCCATTTCATGCAGATCGTAGCGTGCGCCCTGCGCCGGGTTATCGAGGTCTATTCCGCTCTCCTGCGCATAGCGATGCCATGCATCGGGATTCTGTCGGCGATGAATGCGCGGAAGTGCGTTTAACTGCTGATTGACGTCATCATGAGTCAAGAGTGCAGGATGGCAAACCGGCAGCAGATTTTCCTGAAACAGAAATTGCATACGCATGCCTGCCCACGCGGAGTGTTCAAAATGAATAACGGCGTCAAAACCGCTGCCCGGCAAAATAAATGGATCCGTTCTGGCGGCGATATTTAAAGTGATATCCGGAAACAACGCGTTAAAGCTGTTCAGGCGGGGAATAAGCCAGCGGCTGGAAAAGGTCGGCAGGACAGCGATATCCAGGCTTTTACTGCCTTGCGGCATTCCCATTATGTACTGCGTATCTCTTTCCAGCCGATCGAGGGTTTCGCGCACGTGATGGGCGTAGCGCGCGCCAAGCGGATTAAGCTTTACCCGGCTTCCCACACGGTCAAAGAGTTTACAGTTTAGCAGCGCTTCAAGGCGCGCAATCTGACGGCTAATCGCCCCTTCCGTTAACGATAGCTCCTCTGCCGCCCGGGCAAAATTTCCGTGCCGTGCCGCGGCATCAAAAGCCTGGAGCGACGCACTGCTGGGTATTTTCCTGCGCATAGAAGAGACTCCTTGCTGTTGCCTTTGATGACTAAATATCACTAATACATGACATATTATCGATTTTAAGCGGCTAAACCAGCTTGTAGCATGAAGAAAAATCATTGAGCAAATCTGTTTGCTCGCGTTTATGACTCATGTGGAGATGGGCTGATGTTCTATACCGTAGAGTGCTCGTATAACGATGCTGAAAGCGAGGCTGAATGGAATGCGTTTTACAGCCAGCAAAAGCTACCCGCATTAATATCTGTTACTGGCTTTACCACCTCTCAACGCTTTCGTGCTCTTCAATCTGGCTGCCCGGCTTATCTTGCTATTCACACCGTTAATGATGCAGATGTGCTCAGCAGCGAGGAGTACCGTTTAAAAGGAGGCGGTAATTTTTCCCGTTGGCAGGCCTGCATTACTGACTGGCACCGTAACCTCTATACCGGTGACGGCCCTGCGCCAGCCATCGCTTCCAATGAAATTTTGCTATTGAGCGCAACGCCAATCGGCTTTTTAGAATCAGAACTGGGATATCAAGGCCTGGAAATGACTGCGGTGGCGCTGGATAAAACCCCTGCCCGGCGCGTTGCCTACGTTTTGCCTGCTGAAGTTGCTTCGCCGTTTACGGATATGCCCGGTGTATATCTCTACGAGGCTCTTACACCGCAGTTGCAGAACACTGAAAAACGGATGCCATAACATCATGCCTAATCTGACTTTTTATATTTCTGAAAATCATGCTGACAAGTTTCAAAACCTTGATGCGTTAACCGACAGATGCAGCGCCCTCTGCTGTGACATCCTCGGCGCAGAACGTAAAAATGTGCATATCATTTTTATCGATGTAAAGCCGGGCTGCGGGCAACCGGTCTATGCCGAGCTCTTTTTCCGTCTCACTCCATTACGAAGCCCCGAAGTGATGAAGAAGTTTATGCGTGAAGTGGATCTTGCCACGCAACAGGCCTCTGGTCTGACGGCCCGTATTCGCTGCTTTGGATCGCCAGCAGAACACCTTTTTGCCCGCAACTAACCCACGAGGTCGTGATGAGCCACGCTTTCCCGTTCCGCCAGATTGGCGATTTCCAGATAACCGCGCTGAGTGACGGCACAATGTCAGCCAGCCTGGATCTGTTGTCAGGTATTGAAAGAGCTGATGCGGATGCTATTCAGTGCAGTGCCGGCATCGATAAGCCCGGCGATATTCATATCAACAGTTACCTTATTCGCGGCCGGGGGCGGGTTATTCTGGTCGACGCTGGCGCAGGCGCGCCGGGGCAACTCACCGCCAATCTTGCCGCAGCGGGCGTCAGCCCTGACGATGTCGATACCGTTTTATTAACGCACTGCCATCCGGATCATATTGGAGGCCTGCTCGACGCTGATAAAGAGCCGCTTTTTAAACGTGCTGAAATTATTCTGCATCCTCTCGAAGCGCAGCACTGGCGGGATGATCAAAAACGCGAAATGGCGAATGAGCGCGGGCAGCGTAATTTTTTGCTGGCGCAGCATACCTTAGAGGCTTATGCCCCGAACGTCCGTTTTTTCAATGGCGAGAAGATAGCTGAAGGCATTCTGCCAGTATCGCTACCGGGCCATACGCCCGGGCATAGCGGTTTTCGCATCGATTCCGGGAATGAATGCTTATTAATATGGGGCGATATTGTCCATTACCCGCATATTCAGTCAGCACAACCGGCTGTTTCTATTCTGTTCGACGTCGATCCCGCGCAGGCCGAGGAAACCCGGAAAAAAATAATGGAACAAGCGGTCAGCGAGAAACTGCTCATTGCAGGCATGCATTTAAATCAGGCAGGGTTTGCCCGCATTCTCCGGGACGGGAGTGGATACCGCATTAATTACGCTGAAAAATAAGTAGATTGCCTGGCTGGCGGACAGGGACGTTATGCCGCTGCGCCAGGCGTTTATCTTCTCCTTCCTCACCCTCTGAATCTAACGAGGGATAAAAATTCGCTACCCATTTTTTTTTATCACTCCCTTTTTCGACCTTTTCGCAAAAAGCTATCACGAGACAGCCTTATGAATGCCCGCCCTTTCAGTGACAAACTCAATGTCACTTCGGTGAGCTAACGTTGCCATTTTTTGTATCGCGCGCACGGTTCCGTTGGCGCGTTTCTGCCTCTCTCAAGCGTTAACACCCGCTTCGTTTACCTTTCTCCATTAACAAAAAATAGATTAATTTTTCTTATGTTTTAAAGAACGGAGCGCGATTTCCTTAGTACGAACCACTACAAAAATGCAACTGATTTAAAAGTAAAAATCGCTATTGAAAAGCCTGAATTGTCGGCGTACAGTAAAAATACTGTATATAAATACAGTATCAAACATCACTTAAAGGACATCACATATCATGGCTACTAATGAAAACAGCACCGCCATTACGGAAGTCGCCTCCTTTGCAGCGCTGCGTGCACGTAAGCCTGCAACCGAGGGTGAACGTGTTTTTCTGACCTCATGGAATGCGCGGTCAGCCTCCGATCGCTCCATCAATTATGGCGACGGATGGTTTATCGGGAACCTGGTGGCGGGCAGTGACGATGGCGGTTTTATCGCCAGCAACGGTGGGGCATACCACTGGCGACGCGATACGGATATTGACGCACTCACCGTTCACGATTTCGGTGCTGTACCGGGCGGCACCGTTGACTGTGCCCCTGCCGTCAAAGCGATGTACGAATTTATGAACGGTACCTTTGCGCGTGGCGCAACCAACAATCTCTCCAGCAAAGTTGGCGTCCGTTTCGGTGCAGGCACCTATCTGATTAAGCCGCTCGACATGCGCCGTTACGGCAAGAAGATCGCAGCCGACGACGCTGAGCTGCGTTATAACCCAAGCGGTTACTTTGCCGCAGGCGACTTTGTCCTGCGCGGTGTGACCACCAGTTTCGGCAAACAGATTGCGACCCGCATTGTCTCCGATAAATCGAATTCAGCCGTGCTGGCGCTGAACCACCGCTATTTCTCCATTTACGGCATTGAGTGGGAGGGGCAGCAAACCGTCGAGCAGGATAAAAAGAGTAACCTGCTGATTGGCGCCACGCTTGGGGTGTTCAACGATACCGCCTCCAACAAGCAGCCGTTTCTTACCAACGAATGCGTAGGCGGCACCTTTGCTAACGTCTCCTATTTCAAGGCCAGCAATACCGGCGAGGCAACGATTTACTATCTCGACAGCCTCGACAGTAAATTTAACCAGATCTACTGCAGCAAGGTGGCGGGGCCGGTGATCAAAGTGGGCTGGAGTAACCGCCCAGCAGGCTCCTGGGATCACTCCACGGCGATTGAGCTTTCTGAATTCAACTTCCAGTACTGCTATGCCCCGGCAATCTGGATCCCGCGTCACGGCCAGGGTCTGATCCGCAACGGCTGGATCGAGCACAGCGCGGTGCCGATGGATATCAACAACGGCCAGTGGCTGATTGAGGCGTTGAGCATTGAATCATCTACGTATGACGCCGTGTTCTTCAACTCACGCGTGGTGATGTCGCAATGGTCAAACCCAACCGGCGTCAATTATGACCGCACCACCGCGCCTGGCAGCGATAAGTGGTTCAGCTACCCGAAAAACCCGGACGGCAGTGCGATCACCTCGATGGTTTCCGGCTATGAAATGGGCATGTCGCTGTTTCAAAATAACGTGACTTATCTGGACAACCCGCTACGCGCTAAGTGGTTGAGCGGCATACTGCGCGGCACCATCGACAGCAAAAAACTGTGGCTGAATATCGGTTCGTTCCAGATGCCACAAACGGGCACCCACTGGAAGATTGAGGTCGATTGCCGCAGCACTTACGGCAGCCTGGGAGGAAGCGGCCCAATGCCGGTAAATAACGATCGCTCGGCGGGAACGTTGCATATTCACGTTGCGCGCGGTGCCGCGGATGTTCCGGCCGTGACCTACTGGATGGAGGGTGCGCCGGGCATTACCGAGGTGAAGTATATTGCTCAGGAGTTCAACAAGCTGCTACCGGGCTTGTGGATCAAACTTCCGGCGACCATTGGCGAGTATGCGGTGCACGTTCGCGGCACCGGCGAAACCAGCCAGGAGAGAGGGGAATGGGCCCTCTTTACGCCGGATGGTCAGGTGCAGGCTGAAGCACCGAACGGCGTGGATGCCGAACCCCGTGCCTCAATGCACAACGGTAAGGCGGGCTTTGGCGCGCAGGGTGATGTCGCGGCAATCAGTACCCGTTCGCAAGCCTCATCCAGCGTACCGGTCGAGCAATCCAAGCCGCGCCAGTGGATGCGGGTAAATATCAACGGCATTGAGTATGCGATGCCTTACTACGCCTTTACGCCGCAGATTAAGACCCAGCCGGCGGCAACCGTTTCTGTTGCCACAGGCGCTACGCTGAGCCTGACCGTGGACGCCAATGATGCCGCCAGCTATCAGTGGCAGAAATCCACCAACGGCACCAGCTGGAGCAATATCTCCGGTGCGAACAAGGCGACATACAGTAAGGATGCTGTCGCCGCAGGCGATGCAGGACAGTATCGCTGCGTGATCAAAGGGCAAGTTGCTGAGGCGGACTCCTCCGTGACGACCAACCAGGTGACAACTAAAACTTCAGTAGTGACCGTAACGGCCTGATACGTCTGATTAAACCGAAGGAAAGGCAGTAGGTAAAAATCCACGCGCTTGCGTGGATTTTCTTTGCCTTCGGCTAACTCACCGGCTCCTGCTCGCCTTATAAATTCTTACTCATATTGATGCCGGTTACGCCAAAGCCGATGGCTTCATAAACATGGCGCGCCCGCGCGTTATCACCCGCCACGCGAAGGCGGATCTGCTCAACGCCTTTCGCCCGCATCTCATCCTCAAAAGCCCGCAGTGCACCTTTGCCAAGGCCCTGCCCCTGGCAGGCGTCGAAGATATGAAAATCATAAATAAAGAGGGTTTGCATCGAAGCATCGGGTTTATACCAGAGATAGCCGACATGCTTCTCGCCCTCCGCCAGCAGGCAGAGCAGAACGTGGCCCGGCGTATTAACGCCTTCCGGGAGATCGTCTGCGATCTCCTGCGTGGCTCTGGCCTGCGCCTCTGCCTCAGAAAGGCGATAGTTTGCGGCAATCTCTCGCGCATAGTCCGCAATGAAATAGTCCAGATAAGCCGGATATTCATCCTCACGCATAGGGCGCAATGTAATCATCGGTATTCCTTTTATTAAAGCGGGATGCGCATCGCCGCCCTGAGTTATCGGTGTTTACAATAAAGCGCCCGGCGAACGCTGTCTGCATAAAAGCGCTGGCAATATGAATCCCCTCAGTTGACGCGAAGCACGATCTTGCCCTGAATACCGCCCTGCGAAGCGCGCTGATGCGCGGCGGCAGCGTCACGAAGAGGGTAAATGCTGTCCGTCACGACGCGCACATCACCGCTTGCCAGCAGTTGGCCTGCTTGCTGAAGCTGCTGGCCGCTGGAGCGAACCTGGGTCGAAGAGACCGTGATCCCCCGACGCGCAGCCTCTTGTTGCCCGGCAAAGCCGAGCGGATTGACCAGATAGAGCGCTCCACCGGGTTTAATCAGCGGCAGAAAGCGCTCCATATTCACGCCACCTACGGCATCCATCACCAGATCAACCGGCTGCGCGACCGTTTCTGCGGCATGCCGGGTGTAATCAATAAACTCGCTCGCCCCCAGTTCTCGCAGCAGCGCTTCATGTTTACCGGAAGCGACGCCAATCACCCGCGCGCCCTGCCAGCGGGCAAGTTGTACCGCGAGGTGCCCAACGCCGCCGCCAGCGCCATTCACCAGCACCGTTTTGCCCTTCAGCGAAACAGGAATATGTGGAAAAGGCTGGAAAGGGTTAGGCTCATGATGACCGGGATCGATCAGGAACTGCCAGGCCGTCAGCAGTGACATCGGAGCTGCGGCGGCCTGCAAATAATCAATGCCCTGCGGCATTAACGCCAGTTCGTCGGCAGGCACCGCGATGTACTCGGCATAGGCTCCGCTGCCTTTCATCAGATCCTGCGGAAATCTCACCATGGAAAAAACATCATCACCCGCGCGAAAACCCTGTGCACCCTCACCCATTGCCTCGACAACACCGGCGATATCGGTTCCGGGAATAAGCGGGAAAACAGGGTTGGGCTGCCATTGCGGCGGTAAAGCGCGGTAGCCATCACGCAGATAAAGGTCGGGCGGGTTAATGCTTGCCGCCTGCACACGCACCAATACCTCGCCAGCGCCCGGTGTTGGCCGCGGCGCGTCGTCGTATCGCAACACTTCCGGCCCGCCAAATTCATGCAGTCGCACGGCTTTCATCATTGCACTCATCTTATTTCCTCTGCCTGGTATTCAGTAGCAGCAGAATATGACAGCGACTTCAGGTTGATAATGGGCCTGCTTTTCGCTTTACTTGTGCCATGAAAGAACAAATTGGTTTTGAAAGCCTGACAGGGCTGATCGCTTTCGCGCGCGCCGGATCCCTTGGCAGCTATACCGCTGCCGCGCGTGCTCTGTCGGTTTCACCTTCGGCGGTGAGTAAAAGCATTCAGCGGCTGGAGCAGCATCTGGGACTGGTGCTTTTTACGCGCACCACGCGCTCGCTGGCTTTAACGCCGGAAGGGCGCGATCTGCATGAGCGGGTGCTGCGGCTGTTACAGGATGCGCAAGAGATTGAGCAGGCGGCAAAGAGAGCCCGCGCAGAGCCCAGCGGCACCGTGCGGGTTGCCGCCTCGCTGCCGGTCGGGCTGCATATGCTCGCGCCCCTGCTGGCGCAATTTCGCCAGCGTCAGCCAGAAGTGCGCATCGATCTGCGCCTGGGCGACGAACGGGTGAACGTAATAGATGAGGGGATTGATGTCGCGCTGCGCATTGGTGATCTGCCCGATTCACGGCTGTTGTCGCGCCGCCTCTCGCCCTATCATCTCTGTTGTTACGCCTCGCCTGAATATCTGAACAAGCACGGCATGCCGCAACATCCGGACGAACTGGTGGATCATGAGACGGTGAACCTGCGCTATAAAAGCAGCGGGCAGCTGTTTCGCTGGCCGTTTAACGTGGGAGAGCGGGAAGTCGAATTAGTGCTCCCCGCCGCCATCGTCGTTGACGCCAGCGAAGGCGTGTTGACCACCGTAGCGGCAGGCGCAGGGATTGGAATGGCAGCAAGTTTTATGGCGGCGTCATGGGTTGAGCGGGGTGCGATTGTCCCTGTGCTGGCAGATTTTGCTGTTGAAAAGCACAACCTCACGGTGCTGTGGCCCGAGAGCCGCCGCGCGAATCCCGCCGTGCGTGCCTTTCTGGATCTGTTATTTGCGCAGTTATAAACGCAGGTTTTTGAAAAGCATCCGCGCCTCTGGCAGAGCAGAGGCGCTGGCAAAACATTAAACGTCCAGCGTGCGAAGCACCACAAGCTCAAGGGCATTTCGCAGGATATCTTTACGGATCACATCCGTTTCAGTCTCTACGCGGGCGATAAGCGCCAGCATGATATCTTTATTCGCTACCGTCGCTTTCACGGCCTGAAGCTCACGAGTCACTTCATCAATGATCTCTTTTTCTGCCTCAAAGACCGAAAAAACTGAATGATGGTTCTGCGGGAGTGTTGCGGTCGGATTATTCATTTTTATCACTCATTAAATGGGCCCGGATTACGCATGGTTGGGCCGGCAGCCTGGTAGCGAGGTAAGTTGTACAACTTACCCATGCAAACTTGTACAAGTTGCTACTATAGTGCCACTCATTCAGAACTGCAATGTCACATCCGAAATAATTCACCACGCAATGAGTTGTTATGACGCGTGCACCCGGACGCCAGTAAAGCCAGCGCCGGGTGATATCAAAAGCCCTGCTTATGCAGACATGCCGCCATCAATCACCAGTTCGGCTCCGCTGACGTAACTGCTCTCGTCGGAGGCGAGGAACAGCGCCGCAGCCGCCACTTCGTCGGGATGTCCCAGCCGCTTCGCCGGAATCTGCGCGCTCAGCGTCCGCCTGACGTCATCACTCGCCTGGCTGAACATCGGCGTATCCGTGGGCCCTGGGCTAAGGGTGTTGACCCGGATGCCGCGCGGAGCCAGCTCGCTGGTCCAGGTTCGCGCATAAGATCGCACTGCGGCTTTACTGGCCGCATAAGTGCCATACCCAGAAACTGCCATGCTGCCGGCAATCGAGCCAAGCAGCACGATGGTGCCGCCCTCACCCATCTGCGTGATGGCCTGCTGCACCGTGAGCACCATCGCGCGCACGTTCAGGCCAAAAGCGCGGTCGATATGCTCTTCCGTGCTCTCCTCAAGGCTCGCCGGTTCGGAAACCCCTGACGAATAGACAAGGATGTCGAGCTTTCCTGCCCTGGTATGAATGGTGTCAAACAACCGGGTACGATCTTGGGTATTAGTGATATCGCCCGCAATCGCCTCAACGTTACCGCCAATAAGCGTCACCGCTTCTGCCAGCTGCGCTTCGCGTCGACCGGTGATGAAAACATGCGCGCCCTCTTGTGCAAACCGCTGAGCAATCGCAAGGCCGATACCGCTGTTACCGCCGGTTACCAGGGCGGTCTTACCTTCAAGTTTCAACATGGCTACTCCAGAACGTGGGATGGACGCCTGATGATACATTTCGTATATTTACCGTCAATTACGCACCAGATATACACCAGATATAGAGAAGGTAACCTTATGTCGACCGATATCCCTGCCCTGCTGGCGGAAATTAACAGCACACGCCCGATCCTTGAACAGGTCGCCAACAAATGGTCGGTGTTGATCCTCACCGTTTTGTGCAGCGAACCCTCGCGCTTTAACGCCATTAAAAGGCGGCTCGATCCTATCACCCATAAAGCCCTGACCGAGGCGCTGCGCCGCCTTGAGCGCAACGGGCTGGTTAACCGCCGTGTTATCGCCTCATCACCCGTGGCGGTCGAATACTCCATCACGCCGCTGGGCCGCTCTTTACAGGATCCTTTTGTGGCGCTGGTAAGCTGGGCAAGGCAGTACGGTGTGGCGATTGAGCAGGCACAGGAGGTTTACGACGCGCGGCGCGCCACGGAAGAAGAGGTGTAAATTTTCCTGCGTAAACGGCGGGTGCAGGATTTACGAAATAAAAGCAGATAACAACTCAAAGAAGATCCGCTTTGAGCGAAAAGCGGATATCGACCGCTGTCCGATTACCGTCAGACAGTCGCCATTAAGCGGCACAGGGTAGCGAAAAGTCTTGAGGTTTCTGTATCATCCGCAGCCGCATAAAACATGCCCAGAGTGCTAATCAGATTATGTTCGACATGAATAGAACTCAACGTCTGGCCTGCACTGCACCCGATCATGAAAGGGATTCATATTACCGTGAGATATGGTCACTTCCTCTTGTTCCGCGTTTCTGGCAAAACTATAGCGGAACTGTAACGGTAACACTTCAGGTTGCACATGCATTAGCAGCGCTCGCTCCCCTCCGGTCACGTACTCCTGTACGCTCCGGGGATCCGCTTACTTGCCGCCTTTGCGCAACTCGAATTATTTAGAGTACAGAGGCGATAAAATTTTATATCAGACGTCGGATGCGGTTTCTATGACTACACAATTTACCTTCACGATTAAGAGCGGGCGTTTTGACGAACATTATAACCCCTCCGAAAGTACGCGTATTACCACTAACTTTGCCAATCTGGCAAGAGGTGAGAACCGCCAGCAGAATCTGCGTAATACTCTGGCGATGATCAACAATCGTTTTAACAGCTTAGCCTGCTGGGATAATCCTGAAGGCGATCGTTATGCCGTTGAACTGGATATTATTTCTGTGACGATGAATATCGACGGCAGTGGTAACACCTTTCCGGCAATAGAAATATTAAACACCACGATCATCGATAAAAAAACCGATCGACGCATCGCAGGAATTACCGGTAATAATTTCTCCTCATACGTGCGCGATTATGACTTTAGCGTGCGTCTGTTGGATCACAATAAAAACCAGCCAGCATTCACTATTCCGGATGATTTTGGCGAACTGCACGGCAATATTTTTAAGCATTTTGTCCGCTCCGATGAATACAAAAATGCATTTAAAAAACCACCGGTGATCTGCCTGAGTGTGTCCAATAAAAACGCCTATTATCGCACCGGCAATCAGCACCCTGTTTTAGGATTCGAATACCAGCAGGATGGCACATCGCTGACTGAAACCTATTTCAAAAAAATGGGCCTGCAGGTCCGGTACTTCATGCCGTCAGGTAGCGTTGCGCCGTTCGCCTTCTTTTTTATTGGCGATCTGCTGAGTGATTACAGCAATCTGGAACTTATTAGTACTATCAGCACCATGGAGACGTTCCAGAAGATTTATCGCCCGGAGATTTACAACGCAAACGCCGCAGCAGGCCTGCATTATCAGCCCGACCTGAATAATCAGGACCACTCATTAACCAAAATTATTTACGATCGCGAAGAGCGTAGCCAGCTGGCGATTGAGCAGGGGAAGTTTACGGAAAAACATTTTATCGAACCCTACAGGGATATTCTTGAGCAATGGTCTGCCCGCTACCCGCTTTGATTTATTAAATATAAGGTCACCTGCTATGAAAACATTGCTCCCCACTTCTACCGCCGGTAGCTTGCCTAAACCATCCTGGCTGGCCCAGCCTGAAACGCTCTGGTCGCCGTGGAAACTGCAGGGCGCAGAACTTATCGCCGGGAAACAGGATGCGCTGCGTTTGTCCCTCGACGAACAGTTACGGGCCGGAATTGATATCGTCAGCGACGGTGAGCAAACCCGTCAGCACTTTGTCACCACTTTTATCGAACATCTGAGCGGCGTCGATTTCGAGAAACGCGAAACCGTCAGAATTCGTAACCGTTACGATGCCAGCGTCCCGACCGTTGTGGGTGCCGTGGAGCGTCAGAAACCGGTATTTGTTGAAGATGCCCGCTATTTACGTCAGTTGACGAAGCAGCCAATCAAATGGGCGCTACCGGGGCCAATGACGATGATCGATACGCTTTACGATAATCACTATAAAAGCCGTGAAAAGCTCGCCTGGGAGTTCGCTAAAATTCTCAACCAAGAAGCCCGCGAATTAGAGGCTGCAGGCGTGGATATTATCCAGTTTGACGAACCGGCGTTTAATGTATTTTTCGATGAGGTCAACGACTGGGGTATTGCCGCTCTGGAAAGAGCTATCGAAGGGCTTAAGTGTGAAACCGCCGTGCACATCTGCTATGGCTACGGGATCAAAGCCAACACCGACTGGAAAAAGACGCTGGGTTCAGAATGGCGTCAGTACGAACAGGCGTTCCCGAAACTGCAAACCTCAGGTATCGATATTATCTCGCTAGAGTGCCATAACTCCCATGTACCGATGGATCTCCTTGAACTGATCCGTGGCAAAAAAGTGATGGTCGGGGCCATTGATGTGGCGACCAGTACAGTTGAAACCCCAGAGGAGGTTGCTGAGACGCTGCGTAAGGCCCTGCAGTTCGTCGATGCCGATAAGCTCTATCCCTGCACCAACTGCGGAATGGCTCCGTTGTCGCGTCAGGTCGCCACCGGCAAGCTTAATGCTTTAAGCGCAGGCGCGGATATTATTCGCCGCGAGATTCTGAATAAATAAATCTGACGCACGACGAAAATAATAAACCTGTCTGGCGACCGGGACGTTCGCCAGACATTTAATCAGTATGTAAAAACCACAGTTAGTTTCCTGCTTGCGGCGGCTAAATCAGCCATCAGCCGATCCGGCCATCAGACTACTTCAACGGCTCTGAATTTTTCCTGTCCCCTCATCTGAGGCTGTTTTATTCGTTGCCATTGCAGCACTGAGATCGGGAAGCTTATTGATGGCTTCCATCCCACAACGTTCGTCGGACTCCGCGCCGCCGGTGCCCGCCATGCCGATGGCACCGATCCACTGACCGTGATACTTCACCGGCACGCCGCCGCCGAGCAGCAATAACTCATGCACCGTCTTGAGGTTGGCGGTCTCTGGCGAAGCCTGCGCTTGCTTCGCAAACTGCCGGGTCGGCGTTTTGGTCGACAGCGCCG
>Ga0209796_10000765_pt1 | contig 17076 bp, 5 predicted proteins | sample AgamicOrSfrz_FD_187167 | JGI IMG/M metagenome (GOLD analysis project Ga0209796, IMG submission 187167) | Agave microbial communities from Guanajuato, Mexico - Or.Sf.rz (SPAdes) (version 2) | ecosystem: Host-associated > Plants > Phyllosphere > Phylloplane/Leaf | place: Guanajuato, Mexico...
CCCTTACACCCTCTAGTCAGCCCACTCATTTCTCAATACCATGATGTATTCCCACAAGAGAGATTCTTTTTAGCCTCTGAGAGAGGATACTCCAACAAGAAGAGCCTAACCTGGGCCCTTGAGATAACAGCCCATAGGGTAGCCCCGCAAAAATGAAAGGCCTTCATCGGAATACCGGAGTCGCTCGTATATGGCGATCACAAGATAGCACGCTGCCAGCTATCCCGTGCGGCGGGACTCATGCTAGGAGCGAAGCAGCTCGAGTGACAACTATCGGAGCGGAAGGGGCACTCCCACCCCAAATAGTGCGAAATAGAAGGGGAACCCTTTTTCGTCATCAAGTGGTTTCCTCACCAAGAAATAAGATTGAACCGCTTCGGCGCTGTACCATTCAGACTGCTACGATACACTGGAACTGGTATAAGCTGCCGAAACCCCTCACTTTGAAAGCAAGGAAGAAACGAGCTTTCAAGGTTTCGCCCTTCGAGGCATAGCTCAGGAAGGGCTCAAGCCTTTATTAAGAAATGTTGTTTGCCTTTAGATACCTAAGACAAGGGTAAAAAACTTTTCCCACTTCAACCCCACATAATGATCAGAAAAACGCATTCTAAGGCAATATAGAGCGAGAAAGAAATCCCCACTTCCCCCTTCTACCTATCCCGACTTCGCTACATTTCTTTCCTTCTTCCTTTGCTAGCGGGGATGTGCTCCGAAACCTGGACTGGACTTGCTATTATCAAATTGAAAAGGTCTCTGCCCTTATCCTTTTCTTTAAAGAAAGATGACTGGGTGCCCTCTCACGTCATTCCCCTCTTGTTACGTCCTTTCTTATGGAATTGGATCTTTCCTACTTGAAGTTTCAGTCAAGTGAGTTCTATGCTTCTAAGCCCTTTCGAACAATTCTATATGTCATCCCAGCCTACTCTATTTCTATGCCGAAAGAGCATTTCGTTAAGCAGCCGTGATCATTAGAATACGATATCCTTTCGTCACTGCTGAATCGAACTAACTGCCAACAAGAGCAATAACATCGCTTATTCATTCAACGACAACGGATGCCGATGAACTAGCTGCTTCTTCTATAAAAGAGCTCCTTCTTTTCTTCCTCTTTCTGATAGACGAGTGAAATGAGCGGGCACGAAGGCGGCTAAAAACACTTCTTTCTTGCTTTCCTTACGATTTACCCAGTAACTTAATCCTAGAAATCTCTAACTACTTTCTGACTTCCGGATCAGATTCAGGAGACGGGCTTATAGGCATGGAATCCCTAGGACTAGGAATAGGGAGGTAAAGAGACGATCATCTTTCTTACCTTAAACCTTAATAGGCTGCTTATCTTGCCTACCCTGACTTTTGGGGATGAGCTCAAGAGATAGAGATTTTCTTAGATTTTGCCCTATAGGCCATTCAACCTTTTTAGTTACGGTTTCCTCCATAAGCCGGGAATAGTCAGATCATCTTTCCCAAGTTTACTAATAGAATTACAGGATAAGGAAGAAGAAGATAAGAAGGGGCTTTTTTGGACATCTGTGCCTCCGATGTTTTCTTCTTTCTTAGGGCGGGCTTCTAAGTCAATAGTCAGATCAACCGGCAGGCATAGCTCCAGAGATAGATTAATCTCCGACCGGACCTTCCTTTCTTTATTTTTGTACATAACCCCAGAAAAGGAAAGAAGCCTAGTACACTATAACTTATACTTATATAAGATTATAAGATATAAGAGGAAGCTAACCTCTTAAAGAAATCCTGAAACGAAGGAAACTGCTAAATCCATTCCTAAGAATTTCCCCGGCTCTGATCATTCAAGGACAGCTAGTATCAAAAGACTTAGTTAGAGGATTATCATCTCCAGTAAGGTCCTGTCTCAAGACTAAATCTAACTTGGATTGTAAGGCTCAGCGAAATCCCATACTTCTTTTACCGGGTTCGTAAGTCAATCCTAAAGAAGCCTAGACGACTGTCTAACCTGACTTGACTGCCTTTGAATTTGAAGAGGAATGAGGGGAAATAGCCTTAGATTGCTTCAAGCTAAGCGGACCTGACTTAACTAGTGGAATTTCTGCCCTTGCTTTTGCCCCAGGGGAGTTTGACTTACGCTTGTTCTATTTGATGTTATTAGTTTTAGTTACGGTTTTCTCAAAAAAAGGTATGTAGTAAGTGATTACCCCGGAAGGATTTGGCATGGAATCTAAGGCTTCTCAATCTCCTCAAGTCAAGCTCTAAGTCTTCTCTGTCCTATCGAGGAGTGAAAGAGAACTGGGACATGACGAAGTCAATACCTGAAACGAATGAACTCCAAGAAGAGCCCGGAAGAGATTACCCGGTAAGGATTAGATTACCTTCAATGGCAACTTACTATCCTTTATTCTCACCATCTGGAAAGCAGAAGGAATGAGACTAAGCAAAGCCAGGGAAAGGATCATCTTACTAGGGCTTTGCCTCCCTCTTTGAGGGCTACCTTTTCCTCAGACGGATAAAAAGGGTATTCTTCGTCACGTGGAAGATCTGGGAATAGAGGATCAGATTAGACTTTCTATGGCATTTTCTCAGTAAGACTGACGAGTGAATCTACGGGAAGATGAAGAGAGGAGGCTTTCAATACTAACTTACTAGACTGTCTGTCCTAAATACCAGACTTGAGACTGAGTCTTCAATAGGCAGAGAAGCCAAACTCATTCAATTTAGTTACTAAAGGCAGACAATAGGAATTAAATCACCAGGTATTGGTCACGAGCGAACTAAGAGTTGTTGCTTGACTTTTGACTTGCTGCCTTAATAGACTAGCTTTAGACTTCCTTACTTTCTGCCAAGGGTAACTGCTAAATCACTTCCTTAACTCTTATCGTAGATAAGAGCAAAGTCCACTTCTTCAACAAGAGAACATCTCGGCAACAGCAAGTAAAGTCTGAAATGCCTCAGAAGCCAGTCTTTGCTTAGCTGCATTTACTTCCTACCGATGTCATACGTCAGTTTATTATGACCTGAGGGTGACTGAACTACCTTCAGTCCCGAAGTCACTTCTCCTCTCTTCCGGGAACTTAGTAGAGGAATTCATTCTCTCGTACTTGAACAGCTGTAGACAAGAAGTGAAAGCCAACGGGAAAAGCGTAGCGCTTATTCCGGCCTCTTTCGAGAGGAGAAGAATAGCTATCTTTCAGAAAGAAGAAGAAGAGCAGCAAAACCTTTTAGTACAGCGGGATTTGAAATGAGATTGACAGGAAATGTAACTTCGGGTGATTTTACAAATTGCAGGAAAAGATATTTAGGGAGCAGAGATCTGCGTCTCAAAATCAAGAGGTGGTTTAGGGATTGACTGTGCTCGTGAAATGAATTTATCTGCTCTTTCACAAAGTAAGCTAGAGGTTGCTTTCTTAGAAAGAGAAATTATGGTCACAGGTTGTAAGAGAGAAGTATATAAGCGAACGGAGTGGATTTTTGACATACATAATAGCAATATGGGCATCAACCATTTGGAAAGAAATAAATGAGAGCTAGGAACTAGTGAAGCATGGAGCTAAATGGCTTTTAGGCAACGGGCAGCATGCTTGGTTCTGGTAAGATGCTTTGGTGACGGACAAGCCACTCAAATAAAGTGCCAACAGTCATATACATCCATATCAAATGGATTCTAAAGTATATGAATTACTGAAATGGATATACAGGGTGGATTGAAAAAGTTCGAGCATGCACGATGCGATAATCCAGAGAATAGCAGCTATTCGGCTTTGGGAACAAAGCAAGAATCTCAGACACCATAACATGGAAAAAAAAATGCTAATGGGAAATTTTCTATGAAGTCAGCCTATGAAATCATTAATAAAGAGGATTTCATTTAAACAGACAGTTGCTTTAAACAACTATGGAGCCTTGGGGCATCCCAGATCTTTTTTCTGCGGTTGGCTTATTTAAGGAGCGGATCCTAACAAATGCAGAAAATGCGAGTCCTATCTTTTTTTGAGTTCAGTCCTGGACGTATGGCATCCATTTTTAAAAAAGAAAAAGAAAAGTCGGGCAGTAGGATAATCACCGAGTGAAAGAAAGCCCGGAGTTAGCTCAGCAGATGATTGCACATTTCCAAAGATAAAGATAAGAGCTCCTACCCCAGATTTAGTTAATTAAGTTAATTAAGAAATTTCCTGGTAAGGTCATACATCCATTTCATTTAGTTACAGAAAGTACTACTTTTTAGAACTGTATGTTTTTCCATGAGTGCAAAAGCCATTAGATAGAATTTCACCAACTCAAAACAAAAACTCTACCAACCTTCTGAAGAAGATTCATCCCCGGCTGCGTCCAAGTCGCTAGCTAGATGGGACTTTTGTTTTTCATTTTTAATTGGGAGATATGGCACGGGTCCCTGCCACCAACACCAACCATGGGTTTACCAAAAGGTTTTTATTGAACCCCAATCGAGAATTTACAAAAACGGAAAGTGATGCCCATGCCAAACGAGATAAGTCAGTTGGCTTAGGATTCGTAACGATCTGGTCTTCTCCGCTTGAGAGGGAACTGTGCGCTTTCAATGCTTTATTGCGAGCTACATTTCTCACATGAATGACTTTCGTTTCGAGTAAAAAATTCCTTTTTCTTATTCATTATTCATCATCCTCTGAACAAGAACCCCGGAAAAGCTTTATTCCGATTCGGATGTCGCTGGGTTTACTACCCCAGATTAACAAAACGTCTGGAATGGCTTCTTAAGGTAAAGAACCTCGCAGGGTATGATGAAAAAGTCTCATCAGGATTGTGGTCGAAAGAACTCCTTCTTTGTGATAGCTGAAAAGCGTTCTAAAGACTTTTGGCTTTCCTTCGTCAATTGGTAGCTTCCTTCACTAAAAGTTGATATATTGAATGAAAAAAACCTGAACTGAAGTCTGGAGTCGGAAAAGTAGTAGGACAAAGATTGCTAAGTCAGGTGGACCCTTTCTCTTCGGGAGCTTTCGTAATGGCTATAAAGAACTCCTATTGGGATGATCCCTGAAACCTAATAAAGAGAAAGATTCTTGTTAGCAGCTTTTTCAACCTCTCTTAGCAAGCAATAGCCTTTTTACCTATTATGCATTTCAAGGAGTGACTTTGACCCGCTCTTCCTTATTTATTGATAACGCACAGGGTCCTAAACAAATCTTTTTCACATTCAACCATGAAAGTGCTTCGATACCATCTCCTCCAAAAGTACGAACAGCTTCTTTTTCGAGTCTCAATGGCCTGATTGAATACAAAGTCCAGAACGAACTTCTTTCCTTAAAGCCTAGGTCTCTCTATCACTCGTTACGCAGAATCAATCAACCAACATTCTCTATCTTCAAGCAGCAAGGCCATAAACACAGGATCACTGCCCTTAAGAAATGTGGAATTAGACTGTCTCTCTTCTTTTTTTAGACTTGGATTCAATAAATGTGGGAATAAAAAGTATTAACATAAATTCATTCATCTTTCCGCACTCAAAAGTCCTTACTTTACTTTTCTGAAAGCAAGATAAGGTGCGACGCCTGATTGTGAGTCTCATAGCCATACGAGAGCTTGGAATTACACTACACCCTAGAAGGACTTAGTCAAAGCCTTCCTTTCGCCCTCGCTTTCCTTCATCTCATGCATCTGGGGAAGGAAGCGAAGCTCTTAAAGAGGAGTTAGCGCCCGCCTGACCACCACGACCACGGATAAAAAAGCCGATTCCACCGTACTATACGTACTATAGCTATATCGGGAATAGAGGGAAGATAAGATTAGGTCTACCTTTGCTTACGAAGATGCCGTAGACTGAACACTTTCCAATACCAATAGAGATGAATAAAGATAATTTCTCCATCAGTTGAAAGCTCTCCCTAAGCGCTTAGCACAAAAAGAAAGTGAAAATCTCAGTTATGATAGGGCCGGAAAAGCCGCATTTAGAGTACCATGGTGGATTCAAAGTTCTTTTTCCAAAAACTCTCAATTTCTTAGAATAAAGACGGGATCGTAGGACAAATGAACAGAAGGGGAAGCTCTCTTCGCCCATAAGATATGGGAGGAGAAAGAATTCCTTTTTGGGATTCGCGTGCTCCCCATATACGTAGGTTGGATTGACCGGCTCAAAAGAGCTCTTTCTCTTAGCCTGGCTAGGCGCATCAAAAAGACTTTATACAGGTACTGAAAATCGGCCTTATCGAACCACTGGAAAAGATAGAGGGTGGTCGATGCCCGCAAAGGCGAACTAGTCAGAAGAAGGTACGTCAGTAGAGAAGCTCCCCAGCTAAACCATTGGCCAAGCACTCGGACAGTCTTCTTTCCAGCACTCGTGCCAGCTTAGGCTGAGGTAGCCATGTCGGCGTCGGCGGGTTCATCGACAAAGGAAAGCCGTAACATGAACATGAGGGCGAACCTTTTCTTTCTTATCTTAAGTGCTCTACTCTCACTTGAATACACAGAATCCGTGAAGAGAGAAAGGAGAGAACTGGAGGCTTGTGCTTGTGAATGGCCTTGCCTTGGACAAAACAGAAGAAGATAGGCCGGTAGGAGATCGAATGAGAGGATCTCGAATGAGATAGGATAAGGCATTAGGAAATTTAGGAAATTCAGTAGACTCAGTTAAGCCTTATGAGCTCCTTCCAGGTATAAGAAGGTTTAGATCTCAGCCAAAGGTATTCTCCATTTTTATACTGCTTCTTCTCGGAAGAATGGAATGAATACAGATATCTCCATATGGCTTCAACAAAAATAGCAAGGAATCCCAATGATGTCTTGATCTCTTCTATCACATTTCATAGGACAAAGACATCAAAGAAAGGTAGTAGTGGAATTCATATAGTCCTTACTATAATTGCGAAAGCATTATTCATGAAGTAGAAGGGAAACAAAAGAGGGATCCTAAGAAGTCCTATACCCCTAAATAGATTATATAGGCTTTCCCTACCCTCACCCCCTATGGCACTCGCTTTCAATCTATTCCTATTCAAGAGGAAACTGGAGCACCTTCGAGATCATCTCTCTCTATTCTGTAAGCAAAAACTTGCGTTTGTGACTCGCCTATACCAGGGCATTCACCCAGATCTTCCCAAAAGGGTATTGAGATTCGAAAACGAACTTCACTATGCTTTCACTTTCGTTGCTATTCTAGATTCCTCACTGGTTTTCCTTGTAACCCATTTTCTTTGTACTCACTTTTCGTTTAAGAGAAATAAAAAATGTATCTAGCTTTAGTCAATTCGTGAAAAAATCCCAGTGAATCTAGACACCTTCCTTGGCTTCGCTAGTCATGAGCGTAGAATGATATATAAATAGAATATAGCACAGAACATAGGGATTTAGGTTTCTTGTAGCAGCCTTAGAAGTCTTTTTCGTATCTTAACAAAGTGTGACTCTCTGGATTCACTTTTGGAATCGACCCAATTTCCTGCTATTAACTCCTTATACGTAGGGAGATAGATGTGTTTAGATCGATTGGAAATACAAAAACTTCCATCAAGTTAAGGGAAAAAACGAATGAGCTAGATAGAGATGAGTCTTTCAACGGAAAGGAAAGCAGCTTACTCTAGTTCGGGTCAGCCACTTCAATGCTCTTTGTACAAACAAGGTGGCATGACTCAACGTAAGAGACCTTCTTGAGAGCCCTCTCCGGCTATAAAAAAAGCCATAATGGGCTAATTCAAGTGAAAGGAGCTGAGCCTGAGAAAGAACCGGAATCCAAAAGTAGATAGGAGCTTTCTTTCCCTATCTTATTTCCACCTTGTACTAGCCATTGATAACTCTTTCTTTTTGAGGTCTAAAAGGTGAAGGTGCTTTCCAGTGAGGTAACTTCCTGGATTCAAACGAGAGACAGGTGGATTGGAAATTGTATGAAAAATCTCAGGGGCAGAGACTACTTACCTTAAGATCTGTGGGCAGGCATAGACATTCAGAAAGTTAAGACAAAGGGAAATCTCAGTTACCTAAACACTCTTGTGCTGTGAATTAATCTATTGCATCATCCGCTCCATAGGGCTTTTTATTGGATAGTGAAGTCATGAGAGAAATCCTTCTATTTATACCTTGTTTTCCTTAAGAAATTTCTTGTATCAGCAGAAGATATGCATGTTGTAAATAAGAAAATATTAGAAATTCTAATTATAGAATCAAACTAGACTCAGTCAATTCCATGGTAGATCAATTAAGACTCCTTTATTCCATATAAAGAATATAAAGAATGAGTCAACTCTGCCTTCGCTACTTTACTGTTTTTTGTCAAAAAGACTTAAGAAGGAAGGCCTATGTAGCCTTTACTCAGAATTGAAATGAAATAGCTAGCTTTGTGAACCGACTTGAAATTTTTTTTTTCATTTTAATGAAAGTACAATCTAAATCTAGAATATCTATCTAGATCCAACTCCTTTTATGTGGCCTTTGCTTCATCAAGCGAGTCCGTCACTTTGTGGGCTAGCTTCGGTCTTGAGCTATAGCTATATGGAGGTCAGATGTACTTGACCTTCTTTTCTTAGAAGGATAGCTGCCACAAAGAAAGAGTCTTCCTGTTCTGAGACATCGGGATTGATCGTCACACATTTTATCCATTAAGCATGGTCTTAGGCAAATGAGATTGATAGGCCTCCGATATATTCCCCTGGGTTAAACTTTTTCAAATGTAGTAGCTGCTAAGAAGTCTAGAACCTAATTAGCGCTCTCTACTCCATTACTGCTCAATGACTCTTACTCTAATCTAATATAAGATATTTACTACCAAGCCTTGCGCTTGATGGAGGTAAGGCTGACGGATTTTGTTCAGGACAAGATTCTCCTACTTCTCTTCGTACCCATGCTGATGAAGGATGTGAGACAAAAAGTAGGAATTTAGAAGGAGTGAGGCTCTAAGGCCATCCCTCCTTTCATTTTCTCTGTCTTTCTTGACGTTGGAAAAAGGTAAAATTCCCAGTCTTTAAAGCATGGAGTACAGATAGTTCATTAGAGTCTGGAGATGCACCCTTAACTGCCTATTACCGAAGTCTCAGGTCTATATGTCTGAAAGGTAGCACTCAAACAACACTATGAGAAAGAAAACGAATTACAAGGAGTAGAAAAGTCTCCCTATAGATACTACCTATCTTAGATATATAAATCTTTCTATATGCCAAGGTCTCAATCTTATCCGTTATGTGCTAGCTAGCTTACAGCTTTTTATCGGAATGATAAAAGAGAGAATGAAACTTAGATAGAGAAGCACAACATGTCTTTTTGATCCTTTGTGAAAGATAATGAATTAAATGAGGACTGGGATAAGCATAAGACTTTAAGATAGCAATAATAGCCACACTAAAAAGTCAAGGTTTACATCTGTAATTATCCAAGGAAGAGTCCTTAGACATAGGATCAGACATAGGAAATGATCTTTAGGACATAGTACCCACAACAACATGGAAGTGGAATGAAAATCCTTTCGATTCTAGTTAGAAGACTAATTGAAAGCTTACAGTAAGGGTAGGTGCTTCGGGAAGGCTGATATGATTAGAACTCCTAAGACATGGACTTAGCTAAGGAAATTCTATCACTGGCTTCTATTTCAAATAGAATGAAGTGGAATCACCATGTAAGTTGAGTCTTCCTCCGTCCTTCCAAATCCTGAGGTATATTGTCTATCTCAAACCTTGCTTTTACTTTTAAGAGTGAAGTCTAAAATTACCAATTGAACTAATGCAACTCTGTCCCGTGTACAGAGCACAGGATCTTCTCTTTAGTGGACTCGTTAGTGATCAAGCGCATCCTGGTATAGGTGCACCAGTATGGCTATGAGTATACGAGTGAAGCGGCTTACAAATGATTGGGACAATTCTAAAATCTAAAAGGATATATCTCTGGCAGTATCAAAGTCTCAGTCGTTCTAAGACTTAGTTGGAAATAGAGGTTCAAATCTATCCATCTTTTTGTAAGCAAAAGAGCCAGAAACTATATCAAGCTCTGAATATAATGAGAAGTCTCTCATTTACTTAAAAATTGGAATTCGGTAAGACTAATTAAGACTAATTAGGGTAAAGAGAACCTATGAATCAACTACCCTCCTCTCTTTCATCTTTCACTGGAATAAGTAAGAAGTCCTTTATAGCTCCTTCTTAGATTTAGATGGAAAGTGCTGCCAGTGTAGATCTGTTACCAAGTCTGACTTTCTATCCTGACATTAAAGACAGAATGCCTATACTCAATATAAGCTCTAGCTAGCAAATCAAAATATGATTTCTCTCTACATCCTCTTGATCCCACCAAGAATTACCAATCATTTACTAGGTCGCAGCTTTAAGTTTAAGCAAGTCATGTTAGAATATGTAGGGATTTCTGGCTTCATAGGCCAGTAACGTTCTTTCCTGTTCTCAAGATAAGGATAAGATAGGAGAAGAGACTTCTTTGAGCTATAGAGCTATAGAAAGAGAGGGACTATCGTTTGATATCCATGTTTGAGAGGTCTGGTTAGGAAATCAGAAAAGCGGCTTCTTTTCTGGAACTCTTTGTTTTTGTTCAAGCCATAGCCATGGATGGGATAATAAAAGATTTAGTGCTTGCTTAGGACATGGCCACTAGGTTGTACCAGGATGAAAATTCACTTTTACAGAAGTATGGTGGTTTATCGAAGAATAGACTTTCACAGCTAATCCGCCATATCATAACCAGCATTCTATAGCGGAACACGAATTTCTTCTTACCAAAGCGAATGACAGACTTAACTAGGATATTTCCGTACAAGATAGTAGGTCTGACTCCTTATATAGAGGGATAGAAAGTCTGTTATAACACTGAGCTTTCGTGTCGTAACAATTTTCCCAAAGAAATGCTAGATGCTTCCATGAGCTAGGTGGATGTATGGTAGATAAGGCGGAATAAAAGCCTATGGGCATATGAAGAAGAAGACAAAGTTTTTCCTAAATGAATGCATGCCTTTATCTTTATAAGGAATACCTCCTATACATCCTGTCTATGTCAGATCATCCTTATGAGACATGCTACTGACAGACTTTAGCATGCTAAACGAATTCCAAGGGGCACTGACTTTTGTGACTTCTTCTGACTTGTGTTCTACACTATTCTTGCCTTTAAAAAGTATGGGAATAAGGATAAGAATATCTATTCATATATGAAAATATATTCACATATAAAAAGAAAAAAGATCATTGGGAAATAAGATCGAATCCACCGAAAGGCTAGAAAGTACTATTATTTACTTCTCCTAGGGCTAATCCAATGAGTCATACTAAGAAAGAGTATATTATGAGTAGTAAAGGAGAATCGAATCTTGGAAAGGAAGATCTAATTAGGTTAAGAGCCTAACCTATGTAGGAATGATGCCTTATCATCTGGATTCTATTTCTTTGTTCTTTGAGAAGTAGGAAGATATTGTCTCGGAGTGCCTATCCTCTGCCCTTTATACTTTATACATGGATCTATACATGGAACTTAGAAATCCTTTCAGTCTAATGAATGCTCTATCAACATAGGTTGTCCTCGCTCCTGATTCTCATGAAAGCTTTGATAATGAATTTTCCTTTCTATTGTGGATCGGATATAAGAATGGTCATACTCCTATATATTGCTAAATTCCTTTAGTTCTTTATAGGTAGGAAGCATGAGTCAGGTAAGAGATCACGCCTTAGCCCAGGTAACCATAGTACTTTGCTTTAATGCTGCTTCACACTTGTATTCTTATTCTTATGGGATATGAGGATCCCTTTTTATAAATATCTCCAACTTTCTTTATTGGACCTTTACTTACTGAGATGCCAGGGTACACAGAAGTAAGATATTTGATAGAGATATAGGACCACCTTCACTTTCTATGAATCCATTAACTAGATAAGATAATATTGCCTATAGCTGCCTCTCCATTCTGCCTTCTATAACCTCTTGAGATAACTTAGGATCTTTCTAAATTAGGAATGAGAAGGCATTCAAAGAGATAGACTTTGATGAGATCTTTCCAAAGACTGAGTTATCTATCAAGACAAGATAGGCAAGTTCCGACTAAACCTCTGATTCCTTCATCTGTAGTCAGATAGACTATATCTTTATAGAGACTATAAAGTGAAAGACTTCCTGTGTCTTGAAACTCACTTTAGTAGATTCATTTAGTAGATGAATGTCTAGCTCGAACTTAGCTTATTGCAAAACTCCCAGAAGACTCAATGCAAGAATCAAAGGATTTAGATCCTTATTTTAGAATTCATATAATTCAATTTCAGTTCACTCCTAACATTTTTTACCAGAGACTTATTCTAGGCCAGTCTTTCAAGAAAATAACTAGGGAATTCCTTAAGCCATTTTGACACTCAGAGCAAGCAAAGGCTAACCTATTTCTATAATATTGAGGATAAGACCTCTTCCTATCATCTAGGATAGATCCTTCTAAGGATCAGGCTCTCTCGGCTTTATCGTAAAGATAGTTCGGGATCACTCTTTAGGTAAATGGTAAGCCCGAAAGACAGATAGGAGCTTTATAGACTTATCCCGCAAATATCAATTCACTGTGGTTGATGTACTCTATCTTTCTTTTTGGCCACAGACTCTCAGAATTAGGCTACCTAAGGAGATAGGAAAGGAATCTGGAATACCTACTGGAGGGTAGGAAGAGCTCTTTTCAGAATGGATATTGCAATAAGAGAGGCTAGATAGAAGAGGATAGATAATGAGAGAACCTGACTTTAGGGACTTTTTTATATATCTTCTTTGAAAAGATATATTTAGTATAGCCGTCCCCATTATCAATTATCACAAGGTCCGTGAAAGCCAGATCCAGATACCTAACCCAGGCATCTCTATTTTCAGCTCTAAACCGTGATCTTGAAAAGGAACTCATCGCCGAACCTATACTATAGGATTCAAGAGCTTTCGAGATACAATCGTTTTTTCAATCCATGAGTCGTAGTAGTACTGAGGGTTTATTCACTTTTTTGGTACCCCCTTGTCGACTTGGAGTGTGAAACGGGACCCTCTAATGAGTCCTCTGAGTGAAGGTTTGGCTCGCTTTTTCTCAGACCAGGCCCGCCAATTAGAATTAGCTTCTTTTGGTTAGCTCGGATCTGCAAGTGAAACATGGCATGGTGGGGTATTGGAAAGATTCGAGTACATACTTGTTAAATACATTGAGGCTCGTAGGAACTCTCGCGATGTAGCGAACTATTAAGAATATTAATATTGTTATATTAGATATATGCCCCATTCACCATCTTGAATGAAGTGGATCATTCTTTCCCTCTTTGATAGAAGCTCTCTTTATAGCCAAGTGAGCTCGAAGCCTGATTAATCGATCCAGGCTGGCTAACCTTATCGCACCGAGTCAAAGAAAGCAATAGAAGTAGGAATTGCTACCTTGCCCCTTTTGGGCTCATCCAACTACTTTCTCTATTATACCGAGCGAATAACATTTACTTTTTTGTTGTCTTACCATTCTCCCTTACAATGAATAGGTTCACGAAAAGTGTAAACATCACTAGAAAGAGTTTAGTCTCAATTGATAATTTTAATACAAGTGAGTTTTCTCATGTGTGAGACTGTATGTTTGCATAAACGAGCATCATTTATATTTATAAGACTTTCGACAGCATTGCTAATAATAACTAATGAAAGAAGCCCACATACCCACTCTTCTTTCCCCTAGTCAACTCATCATTATTCCCGGAAGAATGACTTCCTTTATATCGTAATATTACCTTTGTCGCACACTATACCTTAGTAGTCTTCTTTGATTTAGAAAAAATCGAAACTTGAGACTGAAATAGCAGTAAGAAAACAGATTTTTCTCATCAACATACAAGATACATGTTAGTAAACTAAATAGTTCCATTAGTAGCCACCAATGCATGGTCCCGCTTGGATGGTCTCCATCCATGTCATGTATAGTTATGATAATAAATATTTCTGCTTACAATTTCTTTTCATGCATCATAATATTCGACTGAATATAGACTTCATGGTAATAACGAATATATACTCAATATGGGTATAATAGCTTAAACTCCTGTCTAGAATACGTTAATATGTTAATATATATTAAGTAATGCCTTTCCAAAACTGGTGCCATAGGGATTGACTTCAGATTGGAATAAGCTAGACCAGGTCTTTCAATATTTACTAGCCTATAGGTTCAATGCTTTAGAGAGTTTTAGTATAACATTCTCATTCAAACATCTTCCTTGATACCAATCTATTATGCCTACCAAACTAGGGAAATTCCGAGTGAATTCAGGTAAGACTGTGAATAAAGATAAGCTAGGTATAGCATCCTGTCTACTGTAGAAGGCTGATAGAAGGAAGGGCATGGTTCATAAGATAAGTCTCGCATTCCATTCTATTGCTACGTTCATTCTGGTTCTCATAGGAAAGCACAGTCCAAGTATATAAGTTAGAGATTCAACAAGGTTATTGTTATGAGCAGATTTGAAACCCGATTGCGTAGTAAGTTCATCATCTAGGTACAATAGACTTTGACTCATTGAATAAACTCCTTATGTCTTTCATGAGAGATTAGCCCATTTTCACATCACAATATGAGACTACATACTTCTAGCTTCTAGGATAAAGGAAAGGGTCGGTTCTTGCATTAAATCTCAAGACTTCTTTACAGCCCTAAATACATCAATCCTGACTTGTAACTAAATTGAATGACTTCAGTCCCGCTTCTGAAACTATTATTCTGACTTCTTAGTGCTCACCCTAAATAGAAGTCTTCATCTCTGCCTTATCGGCTAACTGCGCCATAGTCAGTAAGAATAAAGTAAGAAGTTTATAGCTTTCCTACCGCAGTAATGGATTGAGAAATAGGATGCTATAATGCAGCTCTGGCAGCTTTCCCTAACTAAATCTCTTTAGGTAGCCGCTCTTTCCTACGTAATTTCCCAGAGAAGAAGCGGGTAACGCTTGTTCGATAGATTGAACTTGATTAGGTTACCGAAGGTTCTTTTCTTTCTTTCTACTTCTAAGGTCGGGATTTCAATAGAAAGATAAATTGAATGAGTTTCCCCTGCCGCTTTATCAATAGCATCTTCGAACCTCTCTGCATACGTAATTTCCGACATCCCTTGCGAACGGTTTAACATTTCAATAAAGACTCAGACTTCGTTTACCTGCTTCTGTCTCTCTTCTGGTCGTTGTGCTTTCGGTAGTTGTATGCCTTGTATTAGTCTATCTTTGTCAGTGTATGCGTGTGTCTGGGCCTAGTATGTGTATTCGTAGGCCTTGGTGAATATCATAATATAAAGATATCATCTCCAACTTCTTCCTTACTTACTTCCACACCTTGAGATCAAACTTCTATTTAGTCGATTTCCCGTCCTATTACTATATCTAAATCTAATACAAGCCGTAAAGTAAAGAACCCAAGCCGCATAGTTATCATACAATCTCAACCGGAGCTGGAGAAGGCAAGGCCGTCCGTCCGATAGATTGAGATTTTAGCACTAGGACCTTATAAAGAGCTCGCCTGCTAGCTGCCAAACTAAGACTCAGTCTTTTCAAGAAGCTTTCGCTTCCTTCCTCAGAGAAGAAGGGGGGCCATGAAGTTAAAACAACGTCTCTTCTAGCGTTTGTGCCCGGGTCGTCACCTCTAGTCTCCGGGGGGACTTCTCCTTAAGAGGTGCGTAGTAGGCTTAGTCTTGAGTTACTGGCCTGTCCTTGGAATATCTTCTTATGACCTGGTGAATCTATTACTAATTTATCAATCATATTCGGATCCCGAGATAACTATTGAGATTGGCTGTTGCCCTTAGAAAGAAAGAGAAGCAGCTTCAGGTGACAGTGATCAGTAGATTGAATTACTCTTTAACCCGCGCCTTTGAAGGCATTATATGGCAGAAATCAAGTGTCTTCTTAGTGGTCAAACCAGTCTTAGTGCGTTCCGCTCTGCCCTTAGATTCACCGCCAGGAAGGATAACGGCACTGGCGAAATTACGTCTGTTGAGGTTCCAATCATGAAATCATTAATTAGGTTAAGCCAGCGGCTAAGATCAAAAGGAACTTTCTTCAATTCGAAATCCCGGGATTTTCTGCCCTGATCTTCCCTGTAGGAACATACGTAATAAGAAGGTACGACGGAGGCAAAGGTTGAACTTTTTGAGGAAGAAAAGCAGCCTTATAAGAGAAGATGTTTACCCTTTAGCTGCTAACTGATCTATTTGATCTGACAGCCTAATCAATTCCCACCTGCCTATGGAAGACTCAGTCGAAAGTCTTGATGCTAAGCCGTAAGCCTGACTTTGTAGTCTAGGATGCTAGCTGGTGGAGATGAATCTTTCTTTTTACACCGAGGGATGAAATACCAACTCCTCAAGAGTAGCGTTTGGCTTTACCCGGAGGGAAGTCCTTTCAGTCTTTTAAGTGTCCCCCTTCAGTTCTCACTTCCTTTGCTATTTATGAATTAAGAAATTCCCGTGATTTAGAAACAAGTAAGGAATAAGAATGTATCTGATTTCCTGTCCTGCTTTAACAGCGAGATCCTAAGTTTAGTTAAAAACCAATTTCAGCCCAATAGCCTGATCTGCTAACTACTCTTAGATTCAGTTCTTAGTCCCTCCGGGCTATTCTCCCCTAAACCCCTATAAAAGGTAAGAAAGGATGTATCAAGCCTGGGATTCTCATCCAACTTCCCTATCTAGCTCAGACTGGCCTGGCCTGAAGGAGTTGAAAGCAAGTCACCTGCTAGCATCCTATGTGAACGTCAGGATTTTTTGTTGATCTAATTATGTCGATGGATTCATTTAGTGTCTTGTTCCCTCCGTTCCTTGTAGTTAGTCTTTACTTAGATAAGTAGTAAGTGAGAACGGGTACATTTCTATTGGCCCCTCCTGCATCAGAGTCAAAGCTGCGGTAAAAGATCATCCTTCTGAGCTGAGGAAATGCGCCTTATAAGAGAATTAGCTACTTCAGTAGGCTATTCCCTAGGGTCAGATTGACTTCTCTGTCGAAATTACGTTAGTCAGTTTCCGATTCATCTTTTCTTGGTACCGGCCCCGGAAAAAAATCTCTTGATCTATAGCTCTGGGGGACTCAATTCTGTAGAAGAGAATCAGGCTGCTTAGGCGAAGACTGGAGCTGGAGGTGTTGACTCTGTCCCGTTCTCTGCCCAGGTAAGGGAGGAAAGAAATGCTGCCAATG
>Ga0209796_10000766_pt1 | contig 17048 bp, 13 predicted proteins | sample AgamicOrSfrz_FD_187167 | JGI IMG/M metagenome (GOLD analysis project Ga0209796, IMG submission 187167) | Agave microbial communities from Guanajuato, Mexico - Or.Sf.rz (SPAdes) (version 2) | ecosystem: Host-associated > Plants > Phyllosphere > Phylloplane/Leaf | place: Guanajuato, Mexico...
GCCTGCCACACGATCACGCCGACAGCGGCCACGCCAACGAGAATCAGAACACGACGGGATGAACGATTGAATTTCACGCGATTGATTTATCGGCGCTCAGGCGCTGAAACTGGATGCGGAAGGAAATAAAATGACGACGCCTCAGGGGTCGCCGGAAAACGACACGGCACCGGTCCGAGAAACCGGCGAGTGTCGGGCATTGAGGGGAATGTACCAACGCGAAAGTGCGCCCAGGTTTTATGCGATTACTACATCTTTCGGCGCGTTACGGGTGCGAAGCGCCGTGCGTTCCTGATTTGGCATGCTGCAGGTACGCCGCGATCGGCGCCACGGGGCGTTTCGCCGGAATGCTCGATCCGGCCGCCGCCTGGGGACTAATACAGATCGACAAGCTTGCGGAGGCGGTCCAGCGAACCTGTATGCAGGGACTGCTGGACCGATTACACATGGGTCTGCGCCGTCAGCACCCTGCGTTTGCTGCAACGTGCCCGCCCTTTCGCGCAAATCAAGGTGAAATACGAAAGGTCGAAGCGTTCACCGGAAAATGATCTCTCGACAGCAGGCCCCGCTTGTCCGCCAGGCCCATTATTTCAGTGAAGAGCGCTTCCACGACATCATGCTCCAGCAACCGGTCGCGGTTCTTCGAGAACACCGAGTGGTCCCACACGGCGTCCTCGATCGCCAGCCCGACGAGCCACCGAAACAGCAGGTTGTATCGCATCCGGTCCATCAGAATGCGCTCGCTGGGCACCGAGCAGCACATCTGCAAGACCAGCGCACGTAGCAGCTTCTCGGGGACAATTGAGGCCCGGCCGGTGTCAGGATAGATTATGCTGACCAGCCCGTTGAGCCGTCTCAACGCGTCCTTCGCTAGCTGTCGGATCGGCTGCAACGGGTGATCCGCCGAGACGAAGTCGTCCAGCTTAACGGTCGTACAAGGCGACCCTCGGCCTCGTATCAGCGCGTCGCTGACGACCGATAACGGTGTCGGTTATCGGCCTGCTTCACCCAGTCCGGCCTGATGGCCGACGCATAAGCCTGACCGCTACGGGAAGCCTCCCCGCTCTGTTGAGAACTCAATCCCAAGCGCTCGTCGATCGCGTGCGCGACGGTTGCCGACTTCGGAGGATGGTCGTGATCACAGTCCATCCAGAACGTACACATCGCGTCGAAAAGCACGGACAATATGGACGTCATGTAGGGCAGTTTGACAAAGACGCCCTGCTCGGGTTGGAAGCCGGCAGGCTTGACACAATGCTCCTTGAACTCATTCAAGGGCACCATGATCCGGAGGGAGTCAAGCTCACGCTGCAGGCGATCTTCAAACGAATAGTGAACGGTTGCCGAATGCGCGAGCGCCTTGCGTAGATCGCAGAGCTGACGGTCCCTGATTTCGATGCATCTGGTCAGCCGCCGAACCTCGGCCCGGGCCCGCTCCAAACCCTGATCGGGAGCGACGTCTGCCGACTGCATGAGCGAAGCGCTCTTCACGCCAGTGACTTTCCATGCGTTGAGTTCTTTCATGATGCCCCCTGCCTCGGACTCGCATGCCCGCGTCTTTCCGCGTATGCCCCCTGTTTCCAGCGCGAACGGCGAAGACATCTGAAATGCGCGCGAATACTCGCTGGTGTTACGGTCCATCACGGCCGCGTCCTCGTGAATCAACCACGTATCTTTTTTCGGTTTTCTCAGACGAAATATCAACTACGAAGAAAGGCTGGCGGTGCCACAGCTGAATCGGCATGGATATCGAGGCGGTACCGGGTGGCAATCCATCGGCAGTAACAGCAAGACTCAATGCATCAGGATGCCGCATTGCGTGAGCGGTCGTCGCGGGCCGTCCGCCGCTTGTGCGCGGCCGCACACTAGTTAGGCGGGCCGATCCGGGTTCGCGCCGAGGGGCTGGAGCTCCTTGCCGGCGGCGAGACGCATCACCGGCGAAGTCGTCGCGGCGTCGACCATCTCTACGCACCTTGGCGAGACTTCAGCGGAAGTAGCTATCGGCCCGCCGAATCCATAATAGAAATCGGCGGGCGCCAGCAGTCTGAGCCCCGAGCCGTAGCGCCTGCATGGTATTTCCCAATAAGGACGCGACGGTCTCCAAAGCTGTAACCGTCCGACGTCCGGCTCATGGGGTTCCTCGATCTCGCCTAGACACGTCCAGCGCGCCGCAAGATACCACAGGATGATTCTGATGATGCCAGGTGCTAAGAATCGCATTGAGGTAGGTCCTGTAACCAAACGACTAGATTGCTAGTAATGCGGGCCGACACATCCGCAGTCTGGATCTACCCGCCGGCACCTGACCGATGACAGCTATGCGCTCAGACTATGCACCTCAATGCAGCGACGGTTTCACTGGTGCAGTGACCCTTGGAATAGCTTCAGGTTGTCTGCTAGATATTTCGAAAAATCGCTGCCGTACCCGCGGTTCTTGCGCTCGTCGCCTAAAATCAGGAACGAATCTGAGAACCTATCGACCCGAGTCCGCTATGGCCATGGCGTTCAGCAGTGCCGGTTCGCACTAGAAAGAAGCCTCAGCGTTGTCGGGCCTTCCCAAACTGTCATGCTCTAACGCCGTCGGAGATCTGAATTCGCTGATAACGGTCGAGATCAGTTTGCGGCAGTTCTCGCAGTTGAATGATTTGCTTCATGCGTACGTCCCCATCTGAAAGCGCGCGAATTTCTCTTCGTTGAACTATCGCCAGTGCGCGGTACGCCTGCCCGGAACGAAAGCAGAAAGAAATTTGCCCCGGAGGCCCCCACACGAGCTTTCAGCGGACGCGCACCGTTAGCGGTACCAACACACTACGCGACATTTGGGCGGCCCAGGATTACTGCCAAATAACTATCCGTTACCTCGTTACAACCGCGCGAGCCGCCATCGGTGCGAGCGCCAATATTCGTTCCGAAGGCCTTCGCCACTCTCGGGCGGCAGCGCAAAGCAGCAGAGGGACACGCCGTTCAACGTCGACTGAAACCTGCCTTGGGAACTCGGCGGTGTGTCTTGAGCTTCGCTCGCCACGTCGGGCCAGAACACATGGCCGGGCCATTAGGCAAATGCCACGAGCCACCTCCAAGACGTCGACAAGTCGCGTTGGCACGGAGATACGTAAAGCCCGCTCTCGCCGCGTGCGGGCGATGAGTTCCCCACCCCACCCGCCCTTCGCTGCGCACGAACCCGATGTCGCGGCGCCGATCGCCACGATTCGTATTTGGCGCTCCAATGCATCAATGACGCAAATGTGCTCCGCACGCCCGCTGCAAAAGTAAGAAAGACGACGGGCTTGGCAGCGGGGGGTCGGCGACGAAGTCGCCGGGCAGCGAGCGAGACGCGGCCGGATCAGCAAAGGCCAGCTCGGTTGCAATGGGCACTCGCGTCCCTTCGCCGAAAATCGGATCAGTGTCAGCCAAGCCACCGGGAAGCACGTCATGCCGAGCGCGAGGTTGACTTGCGAAATGCTGTCCGAACCGTTCGACAAAGGCTGCGCGCTGCTGCGATTCTCGAACTGACGCTCGCGTGTTCGTACCGTGGGGACGCTGTCACCGTAATCGCTCCTCGCGGGCGAGGCAAGTTTTGGCAATGTCGCCGTAACCAGTCTTCGCGACGGTGATGCCAGGCATACGGTCTACGTTGAATCCTACTTTGGCGACAAATGTACACGGACCCCGCAAAGTCTCTCTCCCACCCAGGGCCGCTCACCTGGCCAGACCGGCGCAGTGCCGCCATTGTGATGTCACCAGCTCTAGGAGACACCCTCAACATGATGGTGGTCGCACACAATCTCTGGCTCGCGGGTTGGTGCGTGCACGTGTTCGGTGACCACGCGCATGCGCTGGCCGCCTGGTTTCCGCATCTGCGCATTGCCCCGTTACCTGAGCAGACCATTGCATCGTTCGCCTTGCAGTCATTCGAGTTCGTCATTCAGCAGCACCGGGACAGTCCGTTAAAAAACTTTGAAACGTGGCACAAGGGCTTTCTCGACCTTCACGACGTGGAGTATGCGGACAGTGGCCTGTGCATGGCGGAACGCTTTGCGAAGTTTACGGCGGCACGCTTTGGATTGAAAAACGCAGAAGTGTCTACAGGAATCCGGCCGCGTCCCGGACTCGTCTTTCGCAAGTATGCGACCCGCGTAGCCTTACATCCGGCGGCAAGTAGCGGCGATAAGCGTTGGCTTCCCAGCCGCTTCGTCGATGTTGCGCGTCGTCTGCGCGCGGTGGATCTTTCGGTGGAGTTCACCATGCTAGCGAGTGAACGGACAGCATGGGTCAGAGCAGTCGGCAACAGCTTCCCGACGCGCCATTTCGAGTCCACAGCCGAACTCGCGGAATGGCTGTACGAATCCGGCTGGTTTATCGGCAACGACTCAGGCGTCGGGCATTTGGCCTCGTCATTATGCATTCCCACATTAACTATCTTTCGCCGCCGCCGGGTGTCGCAGCGATGGCGTCCGGGATTCGCAGCTGCTGCGGTTGTAGTTCCGCCTTGGTGGTTGCCGACTGCTGCGCTCAAGGAGCGGTTCTGGCGCGAGTCGATATCCGTTCGACGAGTTCTGAAGGCATTCTCGCGCTTACGGTCCAAGCGTTTTCCGTCGGTCGATAGTAACGTGTGCGAGATCGCAAAGCTATGAAAAGGGTGCTGCGGAAGGATACGTCGATCGCGGTAATGATGTCGTCCGCGATCGGCGACACATTGCTCACTATGGTGCTCGTCAATAACCTTGTTCGAAACGGCTACCGCCCCATGGTCGTCGGCTGGGTGATGGAAGACCTGACGGAGTGGTTCCCAAGCATTGACCTGCGGAGGCGAGAGGAATTACCTCCACGCGTCGAGCTGGTCATGCAGTTGCACGCTACCGTCGAAGGACGCGAATTAGCGCGCGGTGGAGAATTCTGCGAGATCAGCAAGCTTGACGAGTTTAGAAATAGTGAGCACATGATCGACCGTTTCACTGCAGTTGCACGCGACACCTTCGAGTTGCAGGACGTGACGCGCGATACCGGCATTACGCCTCCCAGCAGGCTGCGCGCAAATGCTGCGCGAGTCGCGATGCATCCAACCGGCAGCCATAACGACAAGATCTGGCCGCGCGCAAAATTCGCGTCATTAGCGAGGAAGCTGCAGAGTCGCGGGCTTGAGCCGACGTTGCTTGTTTCGCCGGACGAAAAGCCGGCTTGGCTGATGGACGACAGTATCGCACCGTACCTGCAGTCGTTCCGTAGCCTCTCGGGCGTTGCAGAATGGATCGCAGAGTCGGGCTTTGTCATTGGCAATGATTCCGGTCTTGGGCACCTTGCTTCTGCGCTTGGCGTACCGACGCTCTCCTGTTTATGCGCCGTGGCCTTGCTCGCACTTGGCGCCCCAACTGGGGACGCGGCGCGATCGTCCTGCCGCCCGATTTCTTCATCGTTGGAGCTTTGAAAGAACGGTTTTGGAAACAGGCACTCAGCGCTAGCCGAGTGATGCGGTCGTTCGAAGTCTTGCGGGGTACAGAAGTACGCTGACTTTTGCTGACGGTGTTTGCAGAATAACGCTAGTGTAAAGGGCAAACTTTATTCACCTGCATTCAGGACTCTTCTTTAGTCGCTGCGACTAGACAAGGTAGGTGACGCACACTCATTCGGGGTGGGGCAAATTTCTTAGAATGATTTATGCCGCGATTCTGAGACTTTGCCGGTATTCGACCGGACTAAGAGAGCTGAGCGAGACCTTAATCCGCTTTGCGTAGCGGAGCCCACCGCCTCACGGCAGCGGCTTCCCGGAAGAACGCAGCATGCGACGTTCACCGCACTGCGCTCGCGCGCGCATTGAGCGTCGCGCTGACGCCGGTCTCGCCAATGGCACGCGTCCTTCGCAAGCATCACACGTTGATTCGCCTCATCGCGGAGACGAAGGGCGCTGAACCGTAGTGTACCGGTCTCTCACAAGCTCCCTCGATAAAGCTCATGCGCGAACCTGCGACAACTGCACCACGCAGAGAGCTAAAGTCGGAAGTGGTGTACGGGGAATCGAGGCGGGAAAGTGAAGGCGGTGGTGGTTTCAACTGAGAATCTGATTGTCGAAGTCGGAAACCAGCGAACAACAAAACCAGCCACCAAAAGCAAGGATGCGAAAAAAGCGGTCATTGGTCTATCGGCAGCCAGCCTCGGGCTAGACGGCCCTGATCCGTCAAAGAGCGCAGCAAGTAATTCAGCAAGCGATTGAAGCGGAGCTGGCTGTCAGACCTGCTTGAACGCTTCACGAACGCGAAGAAACTGCACGGGCAACGTGCGGGGGTGCGCAACGGCCAGTTGCCCGCACGCGAGCCATTGACGGCGGCCGGGCCGGTTCCCGTAAGGGTGCCAAAGGTACGCGGTCAGTAGCGATCACGAGTGAAATTCAATTCATCGATCGTCCCACCGTATGTTAGAACGTTGCCTCGTGCTAGCGCGGCGCTGCCGGGGCTGTATCTGAAGGGCATCTCGACGAGCGATATGGGCGAAGCGCTGCCTGTGCTGCTTGGCGGAGGAGACGGAGAAAACTTGGCGCCGAATCAACGGGCCGGAAAAATCAAGCTGTTGCTCGAAGGCGTCCCCTTCAAGGACGGCGAACCGGTGCAAGCGATGGACCGGTTCATCAGCAGAACTCACCGCTTCAAATCGACCGTCACGATGCTGCGCAACTGCGTGTGTAGATGCGGCCGAAACCTTGCGACAGCTCGGGCCCACCAGGTAGACGTCGTTGCCTGCGTTTGATTGCCTCTGGCCCCGACGCTGAACGCAGGACCCGGTCGAGCGTCGTCAAAGGCGCTTCATACCGCTTTGTGACCCTCGCGCCGTGACGCGTCTTCGATTTGAGCTTGAATAAAGGCCGGCAGGTGTCAATGTACAGACGCGATACTCCGTATAGCGAGGCAAGCGTTTCCGTGGCCTCGAGTCCACGTAACCCGCCATACCCGACCAGACGGCGGACGATGGATCCGTTCTTCTGCTCGACCCACGCCTAGTCGTTCTTCCTGTACGCTCGCGAACGCGTCAGCTTGATACCGGTGCCTTGCAGAAAGCGAACACGCCTCGTTCATGAACGCCGTATCGTTATCGCGATCCAGGCCATAAAGCGGAAACGGCAAGGCTCGACTAACCTATTCGATGTGCTCAAGAACGAACGCGCGGCGCAGGCAGAGGTTCAGCCTCGGCGCCATCGTCGTCATGCCGCTTCTTCTGGGTCATGTATGGGCCAGCTTTTGGACGCAGCTTGCGCTTCGGCGGCAAAATACGGATCGAACACACCACGATTTACGTCAAGTCGCCGTACGCACTGATGTTGCCGAAAAACTGGTGCCGGCGGAGCACGCGGATCTCGCAGACTACACGAGGGTTGACGGCCCTGTCGTGCTGTTCGACGGATTCCGCAAGAACACGGTCATACCATTCCCCGATGCGGGGTCAGTCAGGATACTACGGGTTCCAAACGAATATGTAGTCGTCGAATTGCTCATAGGGCCGCCTGGCCTCGCCTGCGGTAAAAACCCGGCCTCGGGACTGCATGGACCATGCGCGGCTGTGCCCCACCGCATGTTCGGACGGCGGTCACCCCACGCCTCACTGCCCGACTCGACAGCGCGTGAAGGCAAGAATGATGTAGCGAACGTGCGTCCGACGCATCATCCAGACACTCGCGTGCCCGCCACCTTGCGGCTTGCGATCCATGCGTCGATCTCGTTTTCGTACCAGGCTACCCGTCCGCCCCCAATCTCGACTGGCCTCGGAAACTTGCCTGCTGCCAGATACCGGTAGACTGTGCTCGCCCCCAAGCTCACTCGCATGCGCACTTCTGGAAGGCGAATAAGGCGCGACTTCGCGCTTTGGTGACCGCCAATATGCTCGCCGTTCATCACGCTGGTCCTCCTGACGATGTCCAGATGTCCCGGACAGCTCCAGACTAGCGTGCTGCCGTAATCACATCAAACATACGGTCAGGAGAAACATTGCCACGGTGCAGGCTGGCCCACGGTCGCGAACGTCCCATGGTTACCCTGCAGTTCCCACCCGCCAGCAACCACCGGTCGATTCTTGCCCCAGCATTCGGCTCCCGGAAAAAATCTCACTATTCCAGGAGGAGCAGTTCCGACGCGACCGGAGCCACGCGACCCTGAATCACGGCCACCGCTTGTCACATCCGGCGTGGAGTCGGCCTTGCGTGCAGGCGTTCGAGCGGTGTCCCTGTTCCGCTACCCCTTCACCGCACAGAATGCCGCCCAGTCGTCCATCATCTGTCGGCGCCGCTGGAACATGTCGCCGCGGCGATAGGCGGCCTCAACCTTGTCGTCCACGGTGTGCGCCAACGCCATCTCCGCCATCTCGTTGGGATAGGTCGTGCATTCCGCCGCCCAGTCACGGAATGTCGAGCGAAAACCATGCACGGTGAGGCCCGTGCGTTTCATCCGGCGCAGAACCGTGAGCATGGCCATGTTCGACAGCGGCCTGCCCTTCTTCGCGCCCGGAAACACCAGGTCACCGTCCGTCTCTTCAAGCAGCCGGCGCACCAGTGCAAGCGCGCAACCAGACAGCGGAATCCGGTGTGCCCGTTCGGCTTTCATCCGATCTGCCGGCACCGTCCATGTAGCCGCATCCAGATCAAATTCACCGCGGACCGCACCAATGACCTCGTTTGTCCTGGCTGCAGTCAGGATGAGCAGTTCGAGCGCCCGTGCAGCGAGCCCGCCCTGCGTGCGCAGTGCCTTCATGAATGCTGCCGATTCCTTGTACGGCAAAGCGGCATGGTGCTGGACCTTCCGTACTTTTGTGCGTGCAGGCAGGATCTTGTCGAGGTGACCTTTCCACCGTGCCGGGTTCTCCCCTTCGCGGTAGCAGTGCACAGTGGCCCAGTCGAGCACCGACTCAATTCTTCCGCGCACACGACTGGCCGTCTCAGGCTTCGTCTGCCAGATCGGTTCAAGCACGCTCACGATGAGCGCCGTTTCAATGTCCCGTGCGCGAAGCGACCCAATGATGGGTGAGGCATAGGTGGCCAGCGTGTTCTCCCACTGCGCGACATGCTTTTCGTTCTTCCACCCTGCACGGTTCGCCTTGATAAATGCCTTGGTGCATTCATCAAATGTCCGGCTGCGCGCTGCGGTCGCGAGCTGCTGCGCCCGCTCGGCACGGCGGGCCTCGATCGGATCGACCCCCTCAAACAGCATCCTGCGACAGCGCGCGGCGAGTTCGCGTGCGTCGGCAAGCGAGATGACATGCAGTGGCCCCAGGCCCATCTCGCACAACCGTCCCTCGCGCCGGAAGCGGTAGACCCATGAACGCGTACGCGTCACCGATACCTGAAGGTACAGACCACCACCGTCGCAGTAGTGGCCTGGCTTCTTCAGGCGCGCGACGCCGAGCGCCGAAAGACGGTGGATGGAACGCGGGTTTGTGCTCATGGCGACCTCCTCTTTACCCATACTACTACCCATACTTCTGCTTGCAATCGGGGGGTATGGAGCGGGAAGGTCCGGCACAAGAAAAAACCCCGGAAGGCGCTTGTGGCGGCCTTCCGGGGTTTAGTCCGGGACATTGTGAGATGCCCCGGGAGGTGCTCCTGGCGGAGACGGAGGGATTCGAACCCTCGATCCAGGTTTTGGCCCAGATGCTCCCTTAGCAGGGGAGTGCCTTCGACCTCTCGGCCACGTCTCCCAAACTTTCGCTCGCGCAGGGAGTCAGCGCGACGAAGCCAAGATAATAGCGGCCCGAACCGCCAAGGTCAATGTCTGACGAACGGTTTTTTGTGCCAATTTCGTCATTCACGGAGATTTTCTCACCGGGCCGCGCCAGCACGCATTAACGAACGGAACGCTCCTGTACGCGCCGCCGTTTAACAGCGAATTACGCCTGGTCCAGTTCGAAAGCCTTATGCAGCGCGCGCACTGCAAGCTCCATGTACTTTTCGTCGATCAGCACCGAAATTTTGATTTCGGAGGTCGAGATCATCTGAATGTTGATGCCCTCTTCCGACAACGTGCGGAACATCGTGCTAGCAATGCCCACATGCGAACGCATGCCCACGCCCACCACCGACACCTTCGACACCTTCGGATCGCCCAGCACCTGCTCGGCCTGCACGTGACCCTTCACCTGATTCGTGAGAATGTCCATGGCGCGCTGGTAATCACCGCGGCCCACGGTGAACGTGAAAGCCGTTTTGCCTTCCACGCTCTGGTTCTGGATGATCATGTCGACGTCGATATTCGCGTCCGCCACCGGGCCGAGAATCTGGTACGCGATGCCCGGCTTGTCGGGCACACCCATCACGGCGATGCGAGCTTCGTCGCGCTGAAACGCGATGCCCGAGATGACTGCTTTTTCCATGGTCTCGTCTTCTTCAAAAGTAATCAGGGTGCCCGACTTCATTTCAGCATCGAGCGGGATGAGCGGATCGGTCAGGCTCGACAGCACGCGCGTCTTCACCTGATATTTGCCGGCGAATTCCACCGAGCGGATCTGCAGCACCTTCGAACCCAGGCTTGCCATTTCCAGCATTTCTTCGAACGTCACGCGGTCGAGCCGGCGCGCCTCTTCGACCACGCGCGGGTCGGTGGTGTACACACCGTCTACGTCCGTATAAATCAGGCACTCGTCCGCCTTCAATGCAGCCGCGACCGCAACCGCCGACGTATCCGAACCGCCGCGGCCGAGCGTGGTGATGTTGCCGTCAGGGTCGATGCCCTGGAAGCCCGTGATCACCACGACCTTGCCCGCGTCGAGATCGCGCAGCACGCGCTCGCCGTCGATTTCGCTGATGCGCGCTTTGGTGAACGCGCTATCCGTCTTGACCGGCACTTGCCAGCCGGCATAGCTGACCGCTTCGACGCCGGCTTCCTGCAGCGCGATGGCGAGCAGTCCCGAGCTGACCTGCTCGCCGGTGGCGGCGATCATGTCGAGTTCGCGCGGGCTCGGCTGGGTCGTAATTTCTTTCGCGAGGCCGAGCAAGCGGTTGGTCTCGCCGGACATTGCCGAGGGCACGACCACCATCTTGTGGCCGGCCTTATGCCATTTCGCGACGCGCTTGGCGACGTTCTTGATGCGCTCGACCGAGCCCATCGAGGTGCCGCCGTATTTATGTACGATGAGTGCCATTGTCGTTCTGAACTGGAGGAGAAACCGCGCTGGCGCGCTCGCGACGACCGCACAAAAGCACAGGGGCGCAACGTCTTGTGAACGGCGGCAAAGTGTGTGGCGGCGCAGATGCAGCGCGCGTGCAACACGCGCGGATTTGCCCGTGATTGATCGCTAATGGCTTACCGGGAAACTCGGATCACGATCGGAAAACCGACAAAAGCGACGGCAAAAGCGGGGCGGGCAAACAAGTTAACGTACCCGATCGGACGCAAAAAGACAAGCCGCAAAGGCGGTGGCGGCGCCTTGGGACAGACGTGCAAAGCCTTGCCGGGACTGAACTCGCGCCGGGTTTGTGCCACATCTTTGCCCGAATCTCCGAGCCGATTACTCGCGCCCTATTACCCGGCGCTTGCCCTGCCGATGCGCCGAGGCCACCCGCCGGTCAGGCAATCAGCAAGTCCTCGCGCCAGCCAATCGACACCTGCGCCTCGTTCGGCGCAACGTCTGAGGGCAAGGCCGCGCGATTCACACCGAGCAGCGGCACGAACAGCAATTCGTCGCCGACATAAAGCAATGGCACGTCGCGCTTCCACGCTGCAATGCCGCGCTCCTGGAACAGATTCTTGAGCGTGCGGCTGCGCGCGCCCGGTGCGTCGCTTGTCCGCATGCGCTCGCCGCCGCGCCGCGAGCGGGCACTCAGCAACGCACGCCGCAGCACGCTCACGGGAACCGCGGCCACGCTTGCCGCGGGATCGGCATGCGACGCGTCGAAGGCCTCGAACACGAAAGTGCCACGCCATTGCGGCACGCGCCACGTCGTTTCGCCGCTCCATGCAAGCTCGCTTACCTCGCGCCCGGCAATTGCGGTTTCGTCGGCGGGATCGCGGCTGTCCCCTGCTTCCCAATACACCAGGCCGCGATAGCAGCGCAGCGCCTGTCCGGCATGATCGACGCGCAGACGATGCCCCTCCCCGCTCGCCCGCACTTCGCGCAGTTGACGCAGCGCATCGCCAAGTCGCGCGCTCGACGCCGGCATGAAGCCTTGCAATCGCATCCAGTAGCGCAGCAAGTTGAGCGCGCGCTCGTCGTCCAGTGCGATGAGCGCGTGGTGCGAGAGCGCCCTTCCTTCGTCGCGTGATGCGAGCTCAAGATCCATGCGCGCCAGTTCGTCGAGCAGCCGCTGCGCCGACGCCGCATGCGACGCGGTGCGCGCGAGTGCATCGCGAAAACCGGGAAAGTGAATCGCCAGCGCGGGCGTCACCTCGTGGCGCAGCGCATTGCGTGCATAGCGCGTGTCCGCGTTCGATTCGTCGTCAATCCAGCGCAGACGGTGTGCGTTTGCGTACTGCTCGATCTGCGCGCGCAGCAGATGGAGCAACGGCCGCACGCGCACCGCCGCTGCGCCGGCCGGCGCGAACTCCGCTGCCATCGCCGCCAGACCTGCGAGGCCGGCGCCGCGCAACAGTTGCAGCAACACCGTTTCCGCCTGATCGTCCGCATGCTGCGCGAGCCACAGCGACCGAATACCGTGCGCCGCGCACAGCGCGTCCAACGCCTGATAACGCGCGTCGCGGGCCGCGGCTTCGACGCTCACGCCCACATCGCGCGACACCTCGACATGACGAGCGGCGAACTCGACGCCGCGTTCGCGCGCAAATGCCTCGCAGTGCGCGAGCCACGCATCGGCATTCGGACTCAGGCCGTGATGAACATGAAACGCCATGCAACGCGAAGCACCCGCCACCCGCACGGCGGCATCGAGCAGCACCCCGGAATCGACGCCGCCGCTGAATGCCACGGCCACTCGCGCATGCGCGGGCAGCGTGGCAAAAGCAACGCCGACCGCTTCGAGAACGAGGCGGTCGGCGTTTGATTGGGCGGAAGTGGTCACGTGATTAGCGCAGCCGCATTCGGATGCGTCGCGCCGATGGACAAAAGAGAACGCGCGCGGGCTCAGGCACCCGGCGTCGTTTCCTTGAACTTGCCGTACGCCATCAGCCGTTCGAACCGGCGTTGACGCAGATCGTTGATGCTCATGCCCTGGAACTGACGCAAGGAATCGGCGAGCGCGCGACGCAGCAGCGCAGCCATGCCCTTCGGGTCGCGATGCGCGCCGCCGAGCGGCTCGTTGACGATCTTGTCGATCAGTCCGAGCGCTTTCAGCCGATGAGCGGTGAGGCCGAGGGCTTCCGCCGCTTCCGGCGCCTTGGCCGCGCTCTTCCACAGGATCGACGCGCAACCCTCCGGCGAAATCACCGAATAGGTCGAGAATTGCAGCATCAGCACGCTGTCGCCGACCGCAATGGCGAGCGCGCCGCCCGAACCGCCCTCGCCGATGATCGTGGCAATCAGCGGCGTTTTCAGTTCGGCCATCACATACAGATTGCGCCCGATCGCTTCCGACTGCCCGCGCTCTTCCGCACCGATGCCTGGGTAGGCACCCGGCGTGTCGATGAACGTGAAGATCGGCAAGCCGAACTTTTCGGCAAGACGCATGAGCCGCTCGGCCTTGCGATAGCCTTCGGGACGCGGCATGCCGAAGTTGCGCAGCGCGCGCTCCTTGGTATCGCGGCCTTTCTGGTGACCGATCACCATGCAGGCCTGGCCGTTGAACCGGGCCAGACCGCCGACGATAGACAGGTCGTCCGCATAATTGCGGTCGCCATGCAGTTCGTGAAAGTCGGTGAAGAGCTCGTTCACGTAGTCGAACGTGTACGGGCGCTGCGGATGACGGGCAATTTGCGAAACCTGCCACGGCGTGAGGTTCGCGTACAGATCTTTGGTGAGTTGCTGGCTCTTCTTGGACAGCCGCTCGATCTCTTCCGAAATATCGACGGCCGAATCGTCCTGCACGAAGCGCAATTCTTCGATCTTCGCTTCGAGTTCAGCGATCGGCTGTTCGAAATCCAGAAACGTGGTCTTCATTGGTTTTAATCCTTGGACTTACCGGCAGCGCGTATTCTAACCGCGCTCGCCGCTGTCAAAACCACTTCGCAACTATCGACACTGAACAATTGATAGTTTCAAAAGCGGCATGCCTCTTGGTTCTCTCTTTTGTTCTCTCTTTGTTCTTTCAATAGTCGACCGGCAACGGGTCGAGGCTACGCCACATATACCAGGTGGCGACCGTGCGCCACGGCTCCCAGTTTGCCGCCACCTCGCGCGCTTCGCTGCGCGTGACCGGCTCGCCGCTGAAGTAATTGACGCTGATGGCGCGGATCAGCCCGAGGTCGTCGAGCGGCAGCACGTCGGGGCGCGAGAGGTTGAAGATCAGGAACATTTCCGCGGTCCAGCGGCCGATGCCGCGAATCTGCGTAAGTTCGGCAATCACCGCCTCGTCTTCCATGGAGCGCCACTTGCCCACGTGTAACGCACCCGACACGAAGTGCTGCGCGAGGTCGAGCACATACTCCGCCTTGCGTCTGGACAAGCCGCACGCCGTCAGCTTTTCCTGACCCAGCTTGATGAACTGCTGCGGCACGAGCTTCGGACACGCAGCCGCGACTTTTGCCCACACGGCCTGCGCGGACGCCACCGAAATCTGCTGGCCGACCACCGAACGCGCGAGCGTAACGAACGGATCGCCGCGGCTTAGCAGATGCACGGGACCGAACTTCGGAATCAGCTTCTTCAGAATGCGGTCGCGCTTCACGAGATCGGCGCACGCCTTGTCCCAGTAGTCCGGGCGCGTTGCTTCAGGCGTCAGGCCGCCGATCTGCACCGGCACGGCGACCTCGCTCGCGCTCGCTGTTTCGCCGCCCGCCGCGGAAGACGACGCACGCGTCTTGCGCACGATCTCGCCTTCCTGGCCGCCTTGCGTCTTCGCGACCCGCGCCAGTTCCTGCACGTCGCCCGCGAGTTCCGCAGGCAATGCACCGTTGCCGCTCATGTCACTCACGCCACTCGTGCCCTTGCCGCGCGGGGTCTTTGCAGACGATGCCTTTGCGCGCTTCGCAGCGGCGTGAGACGTGGGCGCGGATGATGCGCCATTCAACGCGCGCTTGACTGCGGTTTTCTTCGCCGCGCCCGCCGCGTTCTTCGTGCCCGCTGCCATGCCTTTCGACGATGCTGTCTTCACCGCGTCGCTTGCCTGACGCGCCGACGTTCGGGTCGGCTTTGCCGCGGCTGCCGCGTTTGTTTGAGACGCGGCTCGTTTAGCCGGCGTCTTCGTGGCCGTTGCCATCCTGCCTCCTGCCTGGCGAGTCGTTCAGAGGGAAGTACGAGGTGCGCTCACACGCGCCGCCACTCGGTCAACCCGCCGGGTTTGTCTTCAAGTGCAACGCCGGCCTCGAGCAATTCGGCCCGGATCCGGTCTGCTGCCGCATAGTCTTTCGCCTGCTTCGCGGCCACACGCTCGGCGATCTTCGCTTCGATCGCGGCGGGCTCGAGAGCACCTTGTACCGCGGCGCCCGCAGCCTGCTGCAGGTATGCACGCGGCTCGCGCCCGAGCAGCCCGAGCACCGCGCCCAGCGAGCGCAATTGACGGGCCAGCGCGGGGTCGCGCGTGCGGTTCACTTCTGTTGCCAACTCGAACAACACCGAAACCGCAACCGGCGTGTTGAAGTCGTCATTCATGGCTGCCTGGAATCGCTGCGCATGCGCTTCGTTCCAGTCGAGCGCGGCGCCGTCCGGCGTCACGTCCTTGAGCGCCGTATAGAGGCGGCTCAGTGCGTTGCGGGCGTCGTCGATATGCACGTCGCTATAGTTGAGCGGCGAACGGTAATGCGCGCGTGCGATGAAGAATCGCACGACCTCTGCATCGTACTGCGCCAATACCTCGCGAATCGTAAAGAAATTATTCAACGACTTCGACATCTTCTCATTGTCGATCTGCACGTAGCCGTTGTGCATCCAGTAATTCACGAAGGGTTGACCCGTCGCAGCTTCGCTTTGCGCGATCTCGTTTTCGTGGTGCGGAAACTGCAGATCCTGGCCGCCGCCATGAATGTCGAAATGTTCGCCGAGCAACGAGCAACCCATTGCCGAGCATTCGATATGCCAACCGGGACGGCCGCGGCCGTACTTCGAGTCCCAGCCCGTGTCCGCGGGTTCGTCGGCTTTCGACTGCTTCCACAACACGAAATCGAGCGGGTCCTGTTTCGCGTCGTTCGCAGCGACGCGCTCGCCCGCGCGCAGGTCTTCGAGCGATTTGCCGGAGAGCTTGCCGTAGCCTGCGAACTTGCGCACCGCGTAGTTCACGTCGCCGTCTTTGGCCTGATACGCGTAGCCGTTCGCCTCGAGTTTCTCGATCATGCCGAGCATCTGCGGGATGAAGTCGGTCGCGCGTGGCTCCAGGTCGGGCCGCGCGATGCCGAGCGCGTCCGCGTCTTCATGCAACGCATGAATGAAGCGGTCAGTCAGCGCCTTGATGGTCTCGCCGTTTTCGACAGCGCGACGAATGATCTTGTCTTCGATGTCCGTGATATTGCGCACGTACGTGACCTGATAGCCGAGCGTGCGCAGCCACCGCTGCACGATGTCGAACACGACCATGACCCGCGCATGACCGACGTGACAATAGTCATACACAGTCATCCCGCAGACGTACATCCGCACGACGCCTGGTTGCAGGGGCACGAAAGTTTGCTTGTCACGCGCGAGCGTGTTGTAGATGCGCAGTGATTCCATAGAGAACGGTGCGTGGGCCGAAAGAAATCCGCCACATTTCATGCGTGCCGCCTTCTGAACCGGACGGCGCAGACGTAGTGCTGGCTGACTCGGCAGGGCTTTGTACAGAGTATTGCCCGACAGTTGAGACAAGCACAGCAGCGACTGTTGAAACACGCACAGCAGCGAACCGATGCACCTTGTGCGACGGTCAGACTGCAATCAAGGCGGAGACGACCACGAGTGGCGAAAAGACAGCCGGCGGTTCGACGGAACGCGCAGACCTTTTGTTAGAATGGCTCGGAGTATAACATCCAGACCCGAGCCTATGAAACCTTCCAGCGGCC
>Ga0209796_10000769_pt1 | contig 16970 bp, 14 predicted proteins | sample AgamicOrSfrz_FD_187167 | JGI IMG/M metagenome (GOLD analysis project Ga0209796, IMG submission 187167) | Agave microbial communities from Guanajuato, Mexico - Or.Sf.rz (SPAdes) (version 2) | ecosystem: Host-associated > Plants > Phyllosphere > Phylloplane/Leaf | place: Guanajuato, Mexico...
ATGAAGAACTGCAGGCACTTGGAATCGTAGAACGTAAAAAAGGAAGCGGCACGCGAGTTAGTTCGAGCATCTGGGGAATTTCCCGTAAACGTATTCCAAACTGGGGGAGATATGTAGAAGACGGTTCATTTTTGCCTAATTTACCGCTCGTACAGCGAATAAGAAGCGAAGCTTTGCGAACAGATTTTGTAAACTTAGCCAGCGGAGAATTAGCTCCTAGCTTATTTCCAAGTGAAGATTTTCAGCGAATATTAGCGGGCATGCCGTTTAATGAGCATTTAGGCTATGATCATCCTCACGGCAATGAACGTCTGCGTGACGCTATTGCTGCTCATGTTCATGAGTACCGAAAAATCTCCACCGATGCTAATTCCATTTTAATTACATCAGGTGCACAGCAAGCACTTCATTTGATTGTTCAGTGTTTGTTAAAACCAGGAGATGCAGTAGCGATTGAAGATCCGTCCTATAGCTATTCACTGCCGCTTTTTCAATCAGCAGGTTTACGAACGTTTTTGCTGCCTGTAGATAAAAATGGAGCCAACCCGGAGGACTTAGTAGAATTACATAAAAAACATCGTATTCGTATGGTTTTTTTAAATCCGTATTATCAAAACCCGACCGGTATTGTGTTATCAGAAGCGCGCCGAAAGCGGTTTTTAGAGCTGTCTTCAGAATACGGCATTCCGCTTATTGAAGATGATCCTTATTCACTCACGGCATTTGACGGAAATGTACATCAAACGCTGAAATCGATGGACGAGAACGGAAATGTCCTCTATATCAGCTCGCTTTCTAAAATCGTGGCATCGGGTCTTCGAATTGGCTGGATAGTGGGGCCAGAGCAAGTGATTCAGCGCCTGGCAGACGCTAAGCAGCAAATTGACTTTGGCCACAGCATCTTTCCGCAGTGGATTGCTTATCAATTCTTAGATTCTCCTACGTTTTCTTCGCATATTGAAAAGCTTAGACAAGAGCTCAAAAAGCAAGAGTATGCCCTGTCGTCGAGTCTGAACGAATTGCTCGGATCAAAAGTATCTTTCGATTCACCTCAAGGCGGGATTCACTTATGGTGCAAAGTGAATCAGCCGGTCGATGACTATCGTCTATTGGAAGAATCGCTTAAGAGAGGTGTAGCTTTTGTACCAGGAAGCGTGCTGAGTTCTCAAAGCGGAGCTATTCGCTTTACGTTTGGCAGAGGGGAAGAAGAGGTCATTCGAGAAGGAATCAAACGATTTGCGAGCGCCCTAGAGAGTCTGGAATAGCTATAAACATAGGTAAACGTACCGGATGAAAGTTTTATTTTATTATTTCGTATAGATTGTTATGATCTTGTGCTATACTAAGAGTACCATTAACTTTACTTCTGTATTTGTACCGACTGGCCCTGTTGAAAAACAGGGCTTTTTTGTGTTTGTACACAAAAAAACAGATCCTTTAAAGGATCTGTTTCTGATATGTTGTGTTTCTTATGCTTTTTGAACGTTAGCAGCTTGAGGTCCGCGTTGACCTTGTTCTACGTCAAATGTTACAGCTTGACCTTCGTCTAAAGATTTGAAGCCTTCGCTTTGGATTGCTGAGAAGTGTACGAATACATCGTCTCCACCTTCGCGCTCGATGAATCCAAAACCTTTTTCTGCGTTAAACCATTTTACTTTACCTTGTTCCATAATTGTTGCCTCCTCGTGCGGACTCGCACATTGTGGTACTATTCTTGCTCAAATCTAAAGACGAAAAGTGACAATACTCATACATCCCCACCGAACAAAAATAATTCTCTTACATCTTAGCAGAAATTTCCTATGTTTGCAAGCGCTTTATTTAAAAACCATTCGTATTTTTTAGACAAGTTTTTTATAAATCATGTCTAAAAAATGTCACATTTTGAACATTATAGAAAGGCTATTCTTTGTATTCGTTTTTACTGTAGTTATATAATAATGAAAATATGCTTTTTCTAAAGATAGACGACACGCATAAGAAACGTACATACTGAGTGCTGAAATGGAGTGGTAAAGATGAAGGTGGGTTTAATTGGTTTAGGAAATATGGGATTACCGATGGCGGAAAATATGATAAAGGCGGGTCATGAGCTTGTTATTTATAACCGCACTGCTTCGAAGGCGAAAAGTCTTGTGAAAAAAGGAGCAAAGGTTGTGGAGACACCTGCTCAAGCAGCACAAGAAGCGAATCTTGTCTTTACGATTCTTTCAAATGATGAGGCTTTAGAAGAAGTAACGCTTTCAGAAGTCGGTGTACTTGCAGGCCTTCAAGAAGGCGGTATTCACGTCTCTGTGAGTACTATTAGCGTAGATTTATCGCAAAAATTAACAAGCGCACATGCTGCATCAGGACAGCATTTTGTTGCAGCGACTGTTTTAGGTCGCCCCGACGCAGCAGCAGCCGCGGCTCTCAAAGTAATAGTTGCAGGTAATAAAGAAGCAAGAGAGCATGTTTGGCCGCTGTTTGAAGCGATTGGTCAAACTATTTTTACTGTAGGAGACGAGCCTTACTTATCAAATGTAGCTAAGCTTGGCAATAATTTTTTATTAGTATCGATGTTAGAAGCTGTTTCTGAAGCAGTAGTCATGGTAGAACAGTATGGCATGCAAGCGGAGGAGTTTCTTGAAGTGGTTAATAGCTTATTTGCATCTCCTGTATATAAAAATTACGGAAATTTAATTGCTAAAAGAGACTTTGATCCAGCCGGGTTCAAGCTGGAGCTTGGACTAAAGGATGTAAACCTGGCTATTGATGCAGCCAAAAAAGTGTCCGCTCCGCTTCCGTTAGGAGAGCTTGTTAAAGGTCACTATGAACAAGGAATCGAAAATGGCTGGGGTCATTTAGACTGGTCCGCTTTACTAAAAACAGTTGAAGCTCTAAAAAAAGATAACTAAAAAGACGAAAAGGAGTGCAGCCAGTGAAAGCGAAAGGAAAGTGGGTATGGATTGTATCCTTTATTTCGATTATTTCGTGTCTGCTGTTTGCAGCGGGGCTTGGAATGTCTATTTATGATTATGTTAGCGCCTCAAAAGCTACTGTAAAAGAAATGCCAAAGCCGAAGCAAGAAACAAGCAGCAGTAACAAAAGTACTAAGAATTATACGATTGTCGCTTTAGGTGATTCCCTGACAAGAGGAACAGGAGATGCAGCGGGAAAAGGATACGTTGGGTATTTAAAAGATAATCTTGAAGAAAAAACGAAGAAGAAAATTCTCTTAAGTAACTTTGGAATAAAAGGTCAAACGTCTTCGCAGCTGGCAAGTCAAGTAAAGCAGCAGCAGATTCAGCGGCAGATTAAATCTGCAGATACCGTGTTGATCACGATTGGCGGAAATGACTTATTTCAAGGCGGACAAACGCTGCAAAACTTAAATAAAAACAATATTCAAAAGCTAGAAAATGACTATTTAAAAAACGTAGACAGCATCTTAAAAAGTATCCGGTCGGCAAATAAAGACGCGACGATTTTTTTGATTGGTTTATACAATCCGTTTAGTAACCTGCAAGATGCAAAAACGACAACGGCTATTGTACGAGAATGGAATTACAAAAGCAGTGAATTAAGTGCTAATTATAAGCAAACTGTTTTTGTTCCGACCTTTGATTTGTTTCAGCTAAAGGTAGATGACTACTTATATACCGATAAGTTTCATCCTAATGCAAAAGGCTACAAGCTGATCGCAGAACGTGTAGCATCGCTTATTACGTGGTAAGGGAGGGAATGATATGAGTGAAGTAACGCTTTCAGTAAAAGGACTGAAAAAAGTAATAGGAAAACGAGAAATTATCAAAAATATTGATTTTGAACTAAAAAGAGGCGAAGTGTTCGGCTTTTTAGGACCCAATGGAGCCGGTAAAACGACAACGATTCGAATGCTTGTCGGCTTGATTCGCCCGACGGCTGGTTCCATTTCTATCTGTGGATACAGCGTATCGAAGCAGTTTACAAAAGCGATGGAGCATATCGGCTGTATTGTTGAAAATCCTGAGCTGTATCCATACTTAAGCGGCTGGGAAAATCTGCAGCACTTTTCACGTATGATTCCTTCTATGACGGAAGAACGCATTCATGAAGTTGTGGCATTAGTTGGCTTACAAGAGCGTATCCACGACTTAGTTCGCACGTATTCGTTAGGCATGAGGCAGCGTTTAGGAATTGCGCAAGCGCTTCTCGGAAAACCAAAAGTGCTTATTTTAGACGAGCCAACGAACGGACTCGACCCATCTGGGATTCGGGACATGCGTAAATTTATTCGCTTTTTAGCTGAAAGTGAAGGTCTAAGCGTCTTAGTATCGAGTCATTTGCTGAGCGAGATTCAGCTGATGTGTGACCGAGTAGCGATTATTGCAAAAGGAGAAGTTATTCACACAGAATCGGTGAAGACCCTGTTAACTCAGCAAGAGCGCTTACTGTGGAAGCTAGATCCGCAGCCTGCGGGAATAGACGTCTTAAAACAAGTGACGGACTTTGTGCAAGTGCAGGGGGAGTATGTCACGACGTTTTATGAAGAAGCTGAAGTGGGAGAGTGGAACAAACAGCTCATTGCAGCAGGAGTAACGGTAAAAGAAATGAACCGAAAGCTTCCAACTCTTGAAGATTTGTTTATCGAAATGACAGGAGGCGAATCGATTGATTAGTTTGGTTCAAAATGAAATGATCAAGCTCGTTCGAAAAAAGCGCCTGTTAATCGTTACCCTTATTATGGGCGTTTTGATTTCCATGTTCACCTATGCTCAGCTTCGCGAAACGCAGCGCCTTCAAGAAAAGCTAGGAACGACCGATTGGCGCAGTACGCTGCAGCAAGAAATTATCGATACGCAAAATCGGCTGAGCGGAAGCCAAATTTCAGATGATTGGCGCAAGCAGCTTGAAATTCGCGTGGCGCAGCAGCAGTATTACTTAGATAACGATATCAATCCTTCCGAACCAGGAGCGCCAACGTTTGTGCGAGGGTTCATTGAAAACGCCATTCAGCTTTTGCTGCCGCTGATGATTATGATTATCGCAGCGGATTTAGTGTCTTCAGAGTACAGCTTGGGATCCATCAAGGTATTGTTGACGAGGCCTGTGAAACGGTGGAAAATCCTGCTTAGTAAATACATCACGCTCGTCATGTCCGTCTCGTTTTTAATTTTAATGTTTGGCGTTTTGTCGTACCTCATTTCTGGCGTTGTATTTGGATTTAAAGGCTGGACAGCCCCGATTCTTACGGGGTTTAGCGTGCAGGGAAATGACTTAAATACAGCTGACGTCCATTTAATTTCGCAGTGGAGATATATTTTAATGGAGTTTGGTCTTGCTTGGTTTGTCTCACTTGTTGTTGGAACGCTTGCTTTTATGCTGTCTGTTTTAATTAAAAGTACAGCTGCGGGTATGGGTGTGATGCTTGCTTGTTTGATTGCAGGTACAATTTTAAGCAGCATGGTTTCTTCGTGGCATTCGGCTAAGTATTTGTTTATGGTTAATTTAAATTTAACTTCTTATCTGCAAGGTACAGCTCCTCCGACTGAAGGAATGACATTAGGGTTTTCCTTGAGTGTTTTAACCATTTGGGGACTTGCCGGGCTGCTCGTGTCGTTTCTGGTATTTACCAAAAAAGACGTGTACTAATTCCGTATAAGTTGACGATAATCAGGAACGTGCGTTATGATTGTGTTAACAAAAAATGCTGTTTTGCTCAAAGGGGAGTAGCTCTTGCAGTAAAGTCGTCATTTCGAGATTATTATCTCCGGCTTTATTGACAATGCAAATTGTTAGCGAGACCTTTGCCAATGTTGCCATTGGTAAAGGTCTGGATACAAACACCTTTACCACATGTGGTAAAGGTGTTTTTTGTTATTTCAAAAGAAGAGAGGAGCTTAAAAATGTCAAAACTATCGAGACTGTTAAAAAGCCCCGCTGTAAAAAAAGGAATAAAAAAAGCTGTACCCATTATTATGAAAGAGTTAAAGAAACGAAAATCGAAAAGAAGATAGCAGAAAAGAAAATAAGAAAGGTTGAGTGCTAAGTGAAAAAGTGGATGCTAGTCATATCAACTGCTGTTCTTTTTATGGTCGGCGGCTGTTCTTTTCTTGAAAATACAAACAGTACGCTGAACTACGCAAATGATGCGAAAGATTACGTGAGTGAAGCCCAAAAGTTTGCTGAAGAAATACCGCCTCTAGCGGAAAAAGCTGTTAATGACGACGAGGCAATAAAGAAGCTAGAGCAAAAGCTGCAGGAAATGAAAGGGAAAGCTGAAGAATTTAATCAAACCAAAGCTCCTGACATCGCTTCTGATGTGCACGATCAGCTTGTTCAACAAAACGAAAAAATCATTAGTGGAATTGAAGCGTATGAAGCCAATATAAAGGATGGCAGCTTCAATCCGGAAGCGCTAAAAAACAGTGAATTGTTTCAATCAATTCAAGATGTATCAAGTATTATGAAACAAATTAAAGAATTAGGTCAGTAAAAAAGCGAGTCTGAGACAAAAGTATGTAGTTGAAGAAAATCCGAACGATGAATCAAGATTCTTGATGGAGAATCAACTTCGTTCGGATTTTTTTATTTATAGGGTGAACGTAGGTTTCATGTGTATAGATGCTTTAGATTGGATTGATATAGTAGGTATGCCTTATAACTCAACCTCGTTTCCATGTTATAAATGTGAAATTATATAAATATATCTATTTATTAGAAGACAAAAACCTCCTCTTTCTTTTTTATATCTACGAAATTTTGTTAGAAGCTGTGACAAACTTAATGTCTGCTTTTCATATCCTATGTATAGTACATATATACACACCGCTTGAAATAAATTTTTTTTGAATGAAAAGAGGGCGCGGGAACGTTGATTTATTAGGTAATAAGACTCATTTAAAAAGGAGGGTTCATCCAATTAATAAAAACTATAGTCCTTTTTTTAAAGGAGGGAAACTAAAAAAATTTTTTCGGTTTACAAAAAGTTAATAAAACGCATACAAATGGTTTACTAAAAAATCAAAAAATTTACATCCTTTATAAATCTTTTCTGCTATACTATTTTTGAACAGTTGCTAGATTTATAGCGATGATAACTTACTTGAAAGGTGAATGGTAGATGAAAAAGAATACACGCAGTAAAACAAAGAAAATCCTATCCACATCACTGGCACTTTCTCTATTATCAATGCCTCTTTTAACTACACAGGCAGGAGCGGAAGAACGTCACCCTGGACAAAGCTCACAGCAAAGTAAGCATCAAGGCCACAATAAAAAAGATGTGCTTGTGAACATACGCCTGATGGAAACAACCGACGTTCATACGAATCTATTAAACTATGATTATTTCAAAGACGCCCCTTATGAAAAAGTAGGTTTAGCTAAAACCGCTACCTTAATCAAAAATGCTCGAAAAGAAGTAAAAAACAGCTTATTAGTAGATAACGGAGACCTCATTCAAGGAACGCCTCTAGGTACGTATAAAGCCAAGATTAATCCGCTGAAAAAAGGTGAAGTTCATCCTGTATTTAAAGCCATGAATCAGCTGGATTACGATATTGCAACGCTTGGAAATCATGAGTTCAACTATGGATTAGACTTCTTAACAGAAGCGTACAACGACGCGAACTTTCCTTACATAAATGCCAATGTTTACGTTGATGATCATGATAACAACCCGAAAAATGATAAAAATAAATTTACGCCGTATAAAATTATGAATAAAAAAGTCGTCGATGAAAATGGAAAGAAACGAACGATTAAAGTTGGTTTCATTGGCTTTGTGCCTCCTCAAATTAACGATTGGGATAAAGCAAACCTTGATGGAAAAGTCATTACAAAAGGCATTGTAGAAACAGCCAACAAATATATTCCAGAAATGAAGAAAAAAGGTGCAGACGTAGTTGTTGCAATGGCTCACTCTGGATTTAGCAGCAACAAGCAAAACACGGAAGATGTCATTTATTCATTAAGTGAAGTAAAAGGCATTGACGCTATTACGTTTTCACACACGCATAAAGTCTTCCCTGCTAAAACAGAAGCTTCGCTAGACGGTTTGTTCCTCGGAGCAGATAAAAAACCTCTTCCTGGAGTTGATAATGCAAAAGGAACGATCAACGGCGTTCCGGCTGTTCAAGCAGGTTACGGCGGAGGGTCACTTGGTTTAATCGACTTAACGTTAAAAGAAGAAAAAGGAAAATGGAAAGTAGTAAGCTCTCAATCGTCCACGCGTGAAACGTATAAAGACGTAAAAGATGCGTCAGGGAAAACGGTTACGCAAAGTACGGTAGAACCGGATAAAGGCGTTGTTAAAGCAGTTCAAAAAGATCATGATGCAACGGTTAAATACGTAAACACACCAATCGGTAAAACGACCGATGATATCCACAGCTATTTTTCTCTTGTGCAAGATGATCCATCTATTCAAGTTGTGACAAACGCACAAAAAGATTACGTAGAAAAATATGTTTCTCAAAATAAGCCGGAATACAAAGACCTTCCAATTTTATCAGTGGGAGCACCTTTTAAAGCAGGAAGAAACGGCGTTGATGAATATACGGAAATTAAAAAAGGTGACTTAACGATCCGAAGCGCTGGCGACCTGTATCTATACGACAACACGTTAAAAGCGGTTAAAGTAAAAGGTTCTGTTGTAAAAGACTGGATTGATATGTCTGCGGGTAAGTTTAATCAAATTACACCGAATAAAACAGAAGAGCAGGAATTATTAAACCCGAGCTTCCCTGTTTATAATTTCGACGTAATCGATGGCGTTCAATACCAAATTGACGTCACAAAACCAGCAAAATACGATGTGAATGGAAACGTGATTCACGGAGATTCAAGCCGTGTTGTTAACTTAACGTATAACGGCAAGCCGGTTGATCCGAACCAAGAGTTTATCGTTGTGACAAATAACTACCGAGCTGGCGGAGGCGGAAACTTCCCTGGTCTAAAAGGAAGCGAGCTTGTGGTGGATTCAGCGGATGAAAACCGTCAAATTCTAATGGACTACATCACTGAGCAAAAAGAAATTACACCAACAGCTGACGATAACTGGTCCATTGCACCAATTAACGGAACGGCTAACGTGACGTTCACAAGCTCACCGCGCGGAGAAAGCTATTTAACTCAAGGAAGCAACATTACGTATACAAATAAAACGGATGACAAAGGATTCGGCATTTACAAAATTAATTTAAACGGCGAATCAAAAGATAATACAAAGGTTCAGCTTTTAGGCATGAACGATCTGCACGGTCAGCTCGATACAGATACAAAAATCAATTCAAATGGCCAAGCGCTTTTAGCTGGAAATATGAAATATACAGCAGCAGCTATTCGTAAACAAGAAGCTGAAAATCCGAATACGCTTTTAGTTCATGCTGGAGATATGATTGGCGGAAGCCCGTTAGTTTCAGCGCTGTTTCAAGATGAGCCAACGGTTGAAGTGATGGAATCACTTGGATTTGATGTAGGTACGCTTGGAAATCATGAGTTTGATGAAGGCATTGCTGAGCTTCACCGTATGATTGAAGGCGGAGACCATCCAAAAGGAACAAAAGGATACGACGGCATGAATTTCCCGGTCGTAGCGGCAAATGCTTATGATACTTCAACTAATGAATTAATTACGGAGCCTTATGCAATAAAAGAAGTAGGCGGCAAGAAAATCGGCTTTATCGGCGTTGTAACACAAGAAACGCCAAGCATGATCGTTCGTAAAGGAAATGAAAACTTAAAAATTACGGACGAAGCAGAAGCTATTGATAAATATACGGCAGAGTTGAAAAAGCAAGGTATTAAAGCCATTGTGGTACTTGCTCATAATCCATCTAATCAAAATGGAACTTCTACCGAGTTTGATGCAGCGGATATCGCTAAAAAAGTTGACGATGAAGTTGACGTTATCTTTTCAGCTCACAATCACGTATACAACAACAAAGTAGTAGATAACAAATTAATCGTTCAAGCTTATTCATACGGCTCAGCGTTTTCTGACGTAGACGTTGAAATCGATAATACGGGTGACATCGTGAAAAAAGATGCAAAAATTGTGACCGTATATCAAAAAGACTATACGCCAGATCCTGAAGTTTCAAGCATTATGAAAAAGTACGAAGATTTAGCAGCGCCTATTAAAGCAGAAGTGGTTGGGAAGTCATCTACAGATTTGGCAAAAGGCTATCCTTCTAACGGAGCAACAGGGGATATCGGGCTTGGAAACTTAATTGCTGACGGCATGAAAGCAGAAATGAACGCTGACTTTGCTTTAATGAATGGCGGAGGCGTTCGTTCACAGCTTGATGCAGGTGACGTAACATACGGTGATTTGTTTGCGATTCAGCCGTTTGGCAACGTCTTAAATAAAGTAAAGCTAAGCGGAGCAGATTTAGAAACGGTGTTAAACAATCAAATTACATCATCCGGACTAGATTTTCATATTGCAGGATTTAACTATACGTGGGACAGTAGTACTAATAAAGTAGTCGATATCACGCTTCCAGATGGAAGTAAAATCGACAAAGAAAAAGAATACACGGTAGTAGTGAATAACTATATGTACGGAAATGAAAAATATGGTATTGGTGCACTTTCTTCAGATATGGAAGTGGGACCAGAAGATTTACAAGCAACGGTAAACTATATTAAAACACTCAACAGCCCGTTTGAATACAAAGCTGAAGGCCGTATTCAAAACGTGGCAGCTGCTAAAACAGCTGAACAGAAAGAACCTACTTTGAAAATAGCTCAATAAGCCAAAAAAGACTGTCTCATAACTCGGATTTCCGGTTTAGAGACAGTCTTTTTTAGTAGATTATCTTCACTTTCAAACTTTAAATCAATTAATTTATGTCACAACAGCCCGCTTAATTTTTGAAACAATCACCAAATTGTGGTATTCTTTCCATGGAAAAAAGATTTATGTAAACGTTAAAAGTGGTATAAAAATTTCACTATTTTTTCATTTATCTGCGCTATGATATAGAGCTATATAGAACCTAAAAAAGAATGTGCTCGTTACAGTAAAGGAGTAAATAAAAGTGGCTATTAATCTACAAAAAGGTCAAAAAATTGATTTAACAAAAGGAAGAGAAGGCCTATCTTCTATTACAGTTGGATTAGGATGGGATCCTGTAAAAAAACGCAGCTTTTTTGGTTTCGGAGGAAACGGACCAAGTATCGACTGTGATGCATCTGTTCTTATGCTCAATTCAAACGATAAGCTTGTAAGTAACTCAGCCGTTGTGTATTTTGGAAATCGTCACAGTAACTGCGGGAGCGTTAAGCATTCAGGCGATAACCTTACCGGAGCAGGTGAAGGAGACGATGAACAAATTTTTGTTGATTTAAAAAAGGTTCCTGGAAACGTACATAAACTTGTGTTTGTGGTCAACATCTATCAGTGTGTTGAGCGAAACCAAGATTTCGGTATGATTAAAAATGCGTTTATTCGCGTTGTAGACAGCGCTAAAAACGAAGAGCTTGTCTACTTTAATCTATCTGAAGACTATTCAGGAGCAACCGCTCTATTTGCAGGTGAAATTTACCGAGACGGGAATGAATGGAAGTTTTCAGCAACTGGAGATGCAACGAGAGATACTGGATTAGGAGAAATTGCAAATAAATATACAAAATAAACAACTTGAAAAGAGGGAAACGAAATGGCTATTAATCTTTCAAAAGGACAAAAAGTAGATTTAACAAAAACGAATCCAGGATTAACAAACGTAGTAGTAGGTCTTGGATGGGATGTAAATAAGTATGACGGTGGAAACGATTTTGATTTAGATTCATCTGTCTTTTTATTAAACGAAGCGGGAAAATGCGCTTCAGAATCTGATTTTATTTTTTACAATAATACGACGGGTGCAAACGGAGCGGTTGAGCATACCGGAGATAACCGTACAGGCGTAGGTGAAGGAGACGATGAGCAGGTTCAAGTAGACTTGAAAAATGTGCCTCAATCTATTGAACGTATCGCGTTTACCATTACGATTCATGAAGCGGAAGCGCGCGGTCAAAACTTTGGCCAAGTAAGCAATGCCTACGTTCGTATTTTAAATGCAACAAATGACGAAGAGTTAATTCGCTATGATTTAGGTGAAGACTTCTCGATCGAAACAGCCGTTGTAGTAGGAGAGCTGTACCGACACGGCGGAGAATGGAAGTTTAATGCTATTGGCAGCGGTTATCAAGGCGGCTTAGCGGCACTTGTCAACGACTTTGGTTTAAACGCCTAATCATTAAAGCAAGAAAACGTACGGAGGATGTTTTTATGTCAATTTCTTTATCAAAAGGTCAGCGCATTGACCTAACGAAAACCAACCCAGGATTAACAAAAGTAATAGTAGGCCTTGGATGGGATACAAACAAATATGCTGGATCTCAGGATTTCGATTTAGATGCATGTGCATTTTTAGCCAATAAATCAAGTCAGGTTGTAAATGACGAGGAGTTTGTTTTTTACAACAATTTAAAAAGTCCCAATGGCGCTGTGGAGCATACCGGTGACAACCGTACGGGTGCAGGAGATGGAGATGATGAGCAAATAGCCGTTGATTTTTCCCTTCTTCCTGACCACGTTGAAAAAATCGGAATCAGCGTCACGATTCACGACGCAGATGCTCGCGGACAAAACTTTGGACAAGTATCCAACGCGTTTGTTCGTCTGATAGACGCTGAAACAAACGAAGAAGTGCTTCGTTACGACTTAGGCGAAGATTTTTCAATCGAAACAGCTGTCGTTGTATGCGAGCTATACAAGCACGGAAACGACTGGAAGTTTAATGCCATTGGCAGCGGATTTTCCGGTGGCTTGGCCGATCTTTGCCGCAACTACGGATTATCCGTATAAAAAAGGCATGGGATAAATGAAAAAGAAAGGGTGCTTTAACGAGTACCCTTTCTTTTTAGCATGTATATGTCTGAAAAGAAAGGAGCTGTAAGGCGTGAGTAAACTAATTGATCCTCATATCATTAATCTTAACGAGCAAAATGGAACTTCTCTTTTTTCTCAAGATGTTTCTCTGCGAGGTGACTTTATACAAAATGAGCAGCAAACTTCCTATAAACAAGTGGCGGGAAGATATGTAGGCACCCATCTTGATGCGGACGAGTACGCATCCTTTCTTTATGAACTCGCGCATTCATCATCATCGATCCTTGTCCTGCACGATAAGCTTGATAAGTCCATTTCAAATGATAGATTAAAAGAAGTACAAACGATTCTTAAAATTAATCAAGAAGAATGCGGCCTTTCTGTCAATCGACTATTTGCTTTTTTAGAAGGAAAAAAGCTGATCGTGAAGTCAGAAAATCCCGCTATACATAGAATAGTACGCGAAAAATTTATTGAAACCTTAACGTGTTTTAAAGAACAACATGCAGAGGGCTTTATGGACGGGCATTTTCAACGCGTATTAATCGATTTAATAAAGTGGCAGTGGAATCATGTAAAACCTTGGATGGTCGATCAAGCATTTCCTGAGCACGCGCCTCGCATCATGTGGTATGGAGATGCGAATAAAAGCGAGCAGTATTTTCTCTATTATTTAATTTTACTAGGTTTTGACGTCCTTACCTTTCATCCGGAGGGAAAGGATCATTTAAAAGAAGTAGATAAGAATCAACATTTAACAACGGTTTATACGTTTCCTTCTACTAGCTCGCTTTTTCCTTTTCCGACGGATAAACCGGTTCGAAAAGGTACGGTAGCATTTCGAGCTTCTCAAGAAATTGAGCAAGTGCTTCATTCAGAGGAGTCCATGCTGTATAAACCGTGGCAATTTCGTTCGTATTTTCCAACTGCAGTTACTCTTAAAACGACTTATGATGAGATTTTTTTATTAATGAGAGAACGGGCGTTTATTCGTCCTAATTTTGAAGTGTCAAAGCCATATGTACACGTGCCGGTTCTGTTTTCAAAAGTGCTTGGCATTTCTAAAAACCGAAAAGAGTACTGGAGTAAAGTGCATGAGCTCATGCAAACAGAAAATGAGTTAGCTCTGACTGTTGATTCTGTTCCTTTTGCCAAAAAAATAGAAGGAAATAATCACTTTCACTACCAAGGCGCTCTCGGAAGTGATGGGACGCTCAGTCCTGATAAAATGATTGAAAGCAACTGGTGGCGCTATAAAGAACTGCCTATCGGGCTTCAGCAAGGGCTAGCTGCAGCCATTTCCAGATACTGTGCACATTCAAAGCTCCTGCGGTTGGATCATGAAGATGCGTATCAGCATCAAATGTATTTGTTTAATCAGTCTTTGAAGCTTCCGAACAACGTGCTTCGCATGCTTCAAAAATTTGATTATACGCAGCACGTCCCTCGGCTCATTATTTATCACGGAAATGAACATGAAACGTTTACGCGTGAAGATGCAGCTTTACTGCTTCTGTTAAATGAGTTCGGCGTTGATATTGTTCTTTTTAATCCGACCGGTCAAATAGATATAGAAGCGTTTGTCGAAGAAAAATATTTCGATATACATTGGCTAGAAGATATTAGCTTTAATGAAGAATTCAAAGAGCCGTCGCTCATTCAAAAATGGTTAAAACGAATCTTTTAAAGAAAGAAGGGTTTTTAAATGGCAACAAACGAATTACAGCCTTTAGATGTAAACGAAGCCGAAGAAGTTTTAGAAACAAAGCCTAATGAAGTAAAAGCAAAACTGCGAGAAGAGCCGGAAGTACGTCGCTTAGCAGAACAAATTGATTATAAAAATCAGCTGGCTCTACTTGAGTATGGGAAAGAAACAGCCAATGAAATTTCCTCGTTTTCCGGAAAAGTGCTTAGTACAATTAAATCGTCTAGCATGGAAGAGTCAAGTCAATTATTAAAGCAGCTTGGAAAGATTATGGATAAATTTGACGCAAAGGATTTTGTTGAAGATAAAGGGTTTTTCTCTAAGCTTTTTAAACGCGGTCAAAAAATAGTGGATAAGCTGTTTCAAAAATATGAAACAATGGGCTCTGAAATTGATAAAGTATATGTAGAGATTGCAAAATATGAAACTGAAATGAAGCATTCAACCACAACGCTTGAACAGCTTTACGAGCAAAACTATCAGTATTATATGGAGCTTGAAAAATACATTGTAGCGGGCGAAGTGAAAGTAGAAGAGTTAAAACAAGAGCTAAAGGTGCTTGAAGAAAGAGCGTCGAGTGGAAATCAGCTGGCGGCAATGGAGCTTCAAACCTTAAAAAACGCAGTTGAGCTGATGGAACAGCGATTATATGATTTAGAAATGGCAAAACAAGTATCTTATCAATCGGCTCCTCAAATCCGTATGCTGCAGCGAGGAAATACAAAGCTGATCGGCAAAATTAATTCTGCGTTTATTACAACGATTCCTATTTTTAAAAATGGGCTTATTAACGCAATCGCAGCAAAACGTCAAAATTTAGTAGCGGAGTCTATGAACGAATTAGACAAACGCACAAATGAGCTGCTCGTTCGAAATGCAGAAAATATTTCACAGCAAAGCGTTAAAATCGCCAAAATGTCCGGTGCCCCTAGCGTAAAAGTAGAAACGATGGAGCAAACGTGGAATATTATTATGAAAGGAATGCAGGAAACAAAAGCAATTGAAGAGGAAAATAAACGCCTTCGTGAAGAAGGACTTGTTCGCTTGGAGCAATTTCAAGAAAACTTCAAGGCGCTTGGACATAAGATGTAACGAAAAAGCGGGAATCTTTACGATTCCCGCTTTTTTTGCATATACGTTTGCTAGAAGTCTGAACCATAAGCGATTAGTGAAAAGCGTGAAAGGGTATCAGATATAAAAGAAGTATTATCCAAAATAAGATAGTTATTTCCAGAAGGCGTTTGTGTACTTTTATAATTTAAGTTAAAAACGTAAAAAACTTAATTATTTTAAGTTTTTTTGCTGGTTTTTAACTTTTCTTTGCGTTACAATTAGCTCATATCAAAGTAAAAAAGGAGGGTATTCGGGTGTATCAAGAACAGCGCATGAGTGCGATTGTTGAATACCTTCATACACACCGTACGATTACGTTAGATGAAATTTGCGATATGTTCACCGTTTCAAAAGATACGGCGAGACGCGATTTAGTGAAGCTTGAAGAACACGGTGAGGTTATGAGAGTCAAAGGCGGAGCGACGCTATCGTCAAGTCATATCATTGATTACAGTGAGCGAACGCCTACCAAAGCCAAAGAACAAATTGCTAAAGAAGCAGCTGCGTTAATGTCGGAGGGGTATGACGTGCTTTTAGATACGTCTTCTACCATCGCGCTGATGGCGAAGTATATGGATGTAAAGCATGTAACCGTTATTACAAATTCCATTGATAATGTGGATTTGCTCGATCAATATACAGCGTGTGATACGTTTTTGCTGCCGGGCAAGTTTAACGGGAAAAACCGTAACGTCACCGGGCCAAGAACGATTTCTACGTTGCAGGAATACAAAGTAGATCAGCTGTTTTTAGGTACGTGCGGCGTTGGTGCAGATGGTATTACATCTCCAAGTGAAGAAGAAGCGTTTTTAAAAAGACAGATGATTCAATGTGCAAGACAAGTGATTATGCTTGCGGATCATACGAAGTTTGAACGTGAATTTTTACACCGAGTATGTGATATGAGCGATATTGATATCCTGATTACAAATAAAGAGCCAGAAGCGGATGTAAAAGAAAAAATAGAACAAAATCAAGTGCGGCTTATCGTAACAGATTTTGATAAAGGAGAGGAAACACAATGAAAAAAATAAAAGTAGGATTAGTAGGATACGGATTTTCAGCAACGGTCTTTCACACGCCGCTTTTAAGCGTGTTAGACGAATTTCATATTTCAAAGGTAATGAGTTCAAATCCTGAAAAAGTAAAGAGTGACTTAGAGGATGTTGAAGTAGTGAGCACTCTATCTGAACTTCTAGAAGATGACAGCATTGATTTAGTTATTATTACAACGCCTAGCGGCATGCACTATGAAATGGTGAAAGACGCACTACGCGCAGGCAAGCATGTAATTGTTGAAAAACC
>Ga0209796_10000777_pt1 | contig 16656 bp, 20 predicted proteins | sample AgamicOrSfrz_FD_187167 | JGI IMG/M metagenome (GOLD analysis project Ga0209796, IMG submission 187167) | Agave microbial communities from Guanajuato, Mexico - Or.Sf.rz (SPAdes) (version 2) | ecosystem: Host-associated > Plants > Phyllosphere > Phylloplane/Leaf | place: Guanajuato, Mexico...
CTTCTATTTACAGAAAAGCTAGCAGCTAAATGGCGCTGCGAAGGAATTTTAGTTCCAATAGGCCACTCTCCATTTATGATTTTCTCTTTCATATACTCTTGAATTTGTTTGTGCATTGGCTTTTTATTAGCCGGATCTGGAGTCCAGTTCATGTGAGACCACCTTTTTATAATTTGGTTGGTATTATAAATCAAAACTTGGACGGAGACAACAGGGGATGTCAATTGTAGTATAAAAGAGAAAGGAGAGAACAACATGTTTACAGTGGTTATACATGCTTTATTGTTAGCATTCGGTTTGATTTTACCTTTAGGGGTACAAAATGTGTTTGTTTTTAATCAAGGAGCCAATCAACGAACGTTCAAACAGGCGCTTCCCGTAGTTTTCACGGCTTCTGTTTGTGATACGATTTTAATTCTAGTAGCAGTGCTGGGAGTTTCAGCAACAGCCGCTGCTTTTTCATTTTTTCAAACGCTTATTTTTGGAATAGGTCTTCTTTTTTTAGCGTATATGGGCTTTGTGACGTGGAAGAGCGAACCGTCAAAAACGTCAGTAAAGGAAGGAATGACGGTGAAAGCACAAATTTTATTTGCTGCTTCTGTATCTCTGCTAAATCCTCACGCGCTGATGGATATTATGGGCGTGATTGGAACAAATTCTCTACTGTACAGCGGAAAGGAAAAATGGGTTTTTACGCTGGTGACAATATCCGTTTCATGGATATGGTTTTTGTCCTTAGCTTTTGCAGGAAAAGCAGTAGGAAAAATGGATTCAAATGGGAAAATAATGATTTGGGTGAATAAGACTTCTGCATGTATGATTTGGGGAGTAGCTCTTTACATGGCAAAAAGTATGTTTTTTCAGTAAAATAGATGCTAAAAGGAAAGTTATGTAATAGAAAGAAGTACTTTTTTCTAGAAAGCGAGGGGTAAAGATGATTCAAGGAATTAATCATATGTGCTTTTCTGTGTCAAATTTAGAACAATCCATCATATTTTATCAGAAAGTGCTAGGAGCGGAACTTTTAGTGAAAGGAAAATCCACCGCTTACTTTAGTCTGAATGGACTGTGGCTGGCGTTAAACGAAGAAAAAAATATTCCTAGATCAGACATTCAGTATTCGTATACTCATTTAGCGTTTTCTATTTCTATTGAAAACTTTGACGAAGCAAGAGAACTGTTAAAACAGCATAATGTAACCATCTTACCGGGAAGAAACCGCGACGAAAGAGACAGAAAATCTATTTATTTTACGGATCTGGACGGTCATAAATTTGAATTTCACACCGGTACGCTCCAAGACCGTTTAGCGTATTATCAAGAAGAAAAGCCTCATATGACATTTTATTCGCCAGAAGAGTAGTATTAAAATAGTTATATAAGGTTACAGTTTTATTACATTCGCATTCCTCGCTCAGTTATCATTAAATAAACGATGCTGTTGTGATATAATGGAAAAAAAGTGAGGAGGAGGAAGAATGTATACCGCAAAACAGGTGAAGTTTGGTTCGCATATTGTGATAGGCGTACTTTTCGGCATCCTAGCTGCGATGTTAATCGGCACTTTTTATCAAAATGTACCAGGTGTATTACCATACGGGATGATTAGCGGACTTGCAGTAGGACTCTTAGCAGATACATATTATACAATTAAAACAAAAATAAAGGTTATCTAATATAGTGTAGTACTATCTTCAGGAGAAATAAAAGATTCCTCTTGAAAATAGTACTATTTTTATGAAGAAAATGGTTAATTTCCACTTTAGAAAAACAAGTCAGTGCGCTACAAAAATTGTAAATTTATTATTTTGAATCAAAAATAGGGGGTTGAAGTTTCAAATTAACTCTAATTATAGAATTATATGTTAAAGTAAATAACCGTTTTCTAATTAGTTTCATTGCGCGTCAGATAAAAGGTCTATTAATTAAGTAATTGTTAGTAAAACTGCAGATAAGAGGTTTTTAAAGCTGCTACTAACAGATAAAATACTGTTGCTTTTAATGGTTCATCTATAGAAAACTTGATAATTTTACTAAAATCGTTCTTTTGGAGTACATAATATATGCTATCATTGTTGGGTGAAAAAACTACATACCAAAAAAAGGAGAAACAAATGAAAAAATTAAGAAGAATCGGCCTAGGACTTGTAGCATCTTTGCTATCTATTAGTTTAGTAGCTTGTGGGTCAACAAAAGAAGAACAAAAACAAGGATCTGCTAAGCAAGAGCAGAAACAAATGGGGAAAGAGCAGAAGAAACTCGAACAAAAACTCTCTAAATTAGAGAGTGAGTATGAAGAATATACAAAAGAAAAAGGATATATGGAATCTGATGATTATCTTGTTTTTGAAGCAGCCTTTAACATACTTGCAAAGTCAATTGAAAGCAAGAATATTCTTCAAGGCGATGATGGTGAACTAGACAAACACTTAAAAGACTTAAAAACTGAGATAGACCATTTAAGTAATAATCAAGCAATAAAAGCTCAAAAGCGTTACGGTTCGGCAGTAGATGTGTACGAGGCTGCAATAGGTACTCATATGCATATTGTATTAACTAAAGCCGATATTACTCAGCACTTTAATGCAGTAAACACTATTGAGTTAGACAAAGATTTTAATGCAGATAGCTACGATTATGAAAAAATTGATGCAGACGCAACTGAGGCTATTAAGTCTATACAAGGAATGCCTATGAAAAGAATAAAGCTTATTAAGGAAGAGTTGGAGAAATATAAAGCTAGCTTTAGTACTGAAGAATATAATCAATTGAATTCCGCAGTCACTAGCGTAACTTCGTCATTAAATAAACAAGTTGAAATGCTAGAAGTTCTACAAAAAGAAAGTGGTAAGGATAAATCAACTTTAGAAGAAAACACAAAAGCTGCTGAAACACAATTTTTAGATGCTAAAGAAAAAGTGTCTGCATTTGAATCTAAATATGATATCCAAATGTAAAATATATGCTTTAAATACGATTGTTTATTAAAATAAAAAGCCGTTTCTTAACCAAAGAAACGGCTTTTTATTATTTCTCTCTATTGATCTTTGGTGTACGCAAGAAGAAAGAGAGTAAAAGTGCAACCAGACCTAATAATGTAGCAAATAAGAATGCATCGTTAATGCCATCTATAGTCGAAGTTTTTATTGCTTTAGCATATAGCGACACAATACCGCTATTACCTAACTGACTAAGTTGACTACTAAAGAAATCATTGTTAGTTGTTAGTGTATTAGTGTAGTTTGAAAGATGTTCAGTAGTTTGCTGTGTCGTAATTGTAACGAGTATAGCCGTACCAATTGAACCTGCAACTTGACGAATTGTATTACTTAAAGCTGTACCGTGAGAAATTAAATGTTGAGGTAATTGGTTCATACCTGCAGTCATAATTAATGACATACCGAACAAACGTAAGATGTAAATGCCTAAGATGTGGCTTTATGGAGTTCCACCAGTAAGTTTAGTGAATTCATATGTAGCATAAGAATTAATTACAAGACCAACTATTGCTAATACACGAATACCGTATTTATCATACAGTTTACCGGGGATAGGTCCCATTAAGCCCATAATTAATGCACCTGACCCGGCAATAATAGTAGATCTGTTTGAAGCGGCGTAAAGCCTCAAATGCTTTGTAGATAGATTGGCAACAGTTTTGAAATTATTTAGGATGAAACATAAAAAATTATAATCAGATTTGTTGAAAATCAACTCGAAAATTATTAATGTAATTTTCTGAAACTTTTCTTCATGCTATAACGTATAGTAAGTATAGGGGATTTTAATTTAAATTCCTTTTTGCGGAAAAACGTTTAATATACAGTCGGAGGATATATGCTGTATTACGCGACGCTAGGTGAACTAAAGAAGAAAAAGGGGGTATTAAAATGACAATGTGGCTGTGGGCAGGCGGATGTATAGTTTTTTTGTTAGCAATGGGTTACATTGCAGATCGTGTAGCAATAAGGAGAAGCATTGAATTTAGTCCCGAGGATGGAATTAAAAATGCTACAGATGCAGAACAAATATATGTGGAGAGCTATTTAAATGAAACAAAAAATACGAATAATAATATACCGCTTTAATAGAAATTATAAATAAAAGGCTTATCCGCTGCTACTTGCATTAGGGATAAGCCTTTTTGTTTTATACTTAGTTCCAAACTTCGTCTAAAGTATCTCTAAACAATTGATCTAATTCATATGTAGGGTCATCTAATTCTACAGATAAAGTTCTGACGTATTTGTCTAAACGGTCAATTTCTAAGTTTGAAAATTCATTAATAACATTGATGCGTGGTTCTAAATCTAACTCATCACCACTAATTTTACGCTTTAACAGCTTGCTAACCTCTTCTTTTAATTCTCCTTCTGGTAACAGTTCCTCTAAGAGAATAGGAAATTCTAGTGGAGGAAATTCGTTATGTTGCTCAATCCACTTAGCAGCTAGCACAGGTCTTAAAACATAAAAATATTTTTTGATTTTTACTTCGTCACCTTGTAAATACTCTCGAAAGTTATTTCTAGCCATATTTAAATAGTGGTATATACAAGAAGTAGGAGTAAAGATGTTAGAATGTAGTTCTTTCATTTTATCAAATGTTGAATACGCCTTGTAATATACAATGTTTGATTACATCCATTCTAGTAAGGGTGGGTTTGATTTTCTAAAAAGTTTTAATGTCTTGGTTAAGTCCCAGCCGCTAACATCTAATAGGTCATTAATAGGTAGCTCTATTACATCTCGCTTTTTACCTACACCCATTGGATCAATGCTTAAATATTTATTCCTCTTATGAATATAAATAAATCTAACATCATAATCGCTATCTTTAGATGGAAAGTCCCACGCTCTACTTCCAGATTCACAAGCGTATAATACTTTTACGTCGTAATCTTCTTCAATTTTCTTTAAAGCTGCAACGATTGTTTCTCTCATAACCCAACCTCATTTTCTTTTAATGCTTTCTATATACAAAAGCTATTACTATTTCTCCTATTATATTTCATAATGGATGGAAAATGGTAAATAAATAAAAGAAGCTTCCTTTAGGCCTCTAAAAATCTACGAAAATATAGAGGGTAAAAAATTATATCACTCAAAAAGCACTACATCCAATCCGTTTCGGCGGTAACAGGTTAGAAGCGTATACAGTTCTGCACGGTGATGGTATAAATGAGACTGAATTTCAAGCAGCCACTCAAAACATGTATACGTGCATCCCCAATAGGATGTCTGCAGTGAAAATAGCTTTTGTTCGTCAAAAGAAGAGTAAACTGCTTTTAGCTGATTGAAGCCCTCTACTAAAGCTGCTTTGAGTTCAAGCTTTGTATAAGCTGGATACTGCAGATAAAAGTCATTCATTTTATCTGCAGAGTAGCCTAAGGAAATATAATAGTCTGCACTGCAAATGAGACATAAATGCTGCAGAAGCTCTTGAATAGACCGCTTGTGAGGGAGGGGACGATAAGCAAGCTCTTCTTCTGTAACGTCATTAATGATTGCGGTTAGGGAATGGATGTTAACGTTTATTTGATTAAACACCATCTCACAGTACGAATTCATGTATTCACATCCTTTTTATTCAAATAAATACCGCATTTTTTGATCGAGCCAGTACTCTGATTTTTCATTGTTATCTAGCTTGATATAGCAATCGACAATTTCATCATAAATGAATTCCTTTTCTTCTACTAAATCAATAAATTTAATGAGTAAAAATACGGCTTTTGAAACTTTTCCATTCTCACAAAGCCATTCTTTCATCCAGATTAATAAGTCAAGAAGAATAATCTCCATTTTTACTCGGATATCAAGGAACCAATCGTCATAAATCGTTGTTAAATAATGAGGAACTAATTGGTGCAGTCGCTGTTCAGCTTCCTTAAATTTCAACGCCGGGTCAGACTGTTCGGTAATCCACTAAAGGTCAGTTAGTAAGTCTAATCCATCGCTCGACACATCGGCGTTTAAAGAAATAAGCTGCCTGTTAACAAGTAAAACTGGCTCTTCCTTTTCTGCGTTCAATAACTTTTTTAAATGAGACAAGTAGACGCGTAAATTCTTTTTGGCATTGCTTAAAGGTACGTCAGGCCACAGCGCTTCGCATAACTGTTCTCTGCTGATAGAATGATGAAAAATAAGATATAGTAAAATTTCTTGAGCAAAGCGTTTGTTCCGGCCCTCTGCAATAAGCTGGCCATTTACATAGACGGAAAAAGAGTATAAGAAATCTACTTTAAGAGAGGGTGGGTGGGCATGGAAGTCTTTTTGTATGTCTATAGCCATATCACTTTCCCAGTTCTTAAGTATTTTCATAGGATCATTCTTTAAAGAAGGCAATTGTTGTGTATTACTTTTAATAAAATCTATAACAATTTCTTTGAGTAAAGCTGTTTTTTCTTTTACTAGAAATGAAGAATGAGCGTTAGGTATGGTCATATGACTGTAATTTTTTAAAAACATCGTTTTTGAAATCAGATACTGTGATGAAAACAGCAAATCATGTTGGCCAGATAAAGTGAGTACAGGAAGTGAAATACTAGTCAACTCTTGAAATAGATTGTCTGTAATAGATAGTTTAAGAAAGCGGAAATATACCCCGGGATCCATTTTTTTTAGTCTTTCAATTACCTGTTGTATGTTTGTAGGTTCCAGACTCTCTAGTTTGCCTAATTCGAAAATTTTTTCTAACGGTATTTGGTTTTTACTTTCTTCGTTGTAACATCTCTTAATCTTTTGAAGGGTGCTATCTGAATAAAAAGGAAGAGATAATAGTATCAGTCCCTCAATAAGAAATTCATAGCGAGAAGCAAATTTAACAGCGATTTGTCCTCCAAATCCCACTCCAACTAAGTAACATTTTTTTATATGTAACGTATGTAATAAGTGGAAAAGATCTTCAATATGAGCCTCAAATGATATCTCCCCTGTAGCGGAGGCGCTGTTTCCTGTCTCTCTCAAATCGTATTGAATCACAGAATAATGTTGGGTTAATTCTGCAGTAATAGAATCAAAAAGCGTATGATCAGTGATAACAGAATGAATCATCACAATGGTGTCTGTCTGGTCAGTGAATACGGGCGAATGAACTTCATAGTAAATTTTTTCTGTCGCCGTATGCAGAAAAGGCATAAAAACAATCCTCCTAGTGTCTAACTGTAGCGTTTGTGTAACGGTAAAATTATTATGATAAGAATAGACAAAAATTCCAAAAAAATTGGTGCTTTTTAGTAATTAAAAAATGTCTAATGTTCTAGTAATATCCATTATACTGTAAAACCATAGTGAGAAATAAGGGAGAATGCCCAAAAACAGAAAAAAGAAAACGTTATCAATTTCGAAAAAAGAAGAAAGGAGGAGAATTATGAATTTTAAAGACGAAAATACGTTAGACTTAGAATGGGTTATGCTCATAATGGAAGCAAAACAAACAGGTATAAGCATCGAGGAAGTTAGACAATTTTTACAAAGCATTAGTTCAAATGCTTAGCCGATACAATGATAAGGGAATAAATCGTTCCCAAGTATAGATAACCTTTATAACCAGTCTCAAGCTATTTTCACTAGATGCATAATCCCCCTTTTTTAGATGTATAATCCCCCCTTTATGGTAAGAACGTTTATTTATAATGCACGGTAAAGTGAAATTATGGTATTATTATCGGTAAGTAAGCATTAGTAAGGGTGATTAAAATGACAATTGGCCAACGTATTCGAGACCTCAGAACGAAACAGGGAATATCGCTAACAGAACTTGCAAACCGAGCGGGTGTTGCTAAATCGTACATATCTTCAGTAGAAAGAGGAATTCAGCTCAACCCATCTATTCAATTTCTAAACAAAATTTCTACCTCATTGAACGTGAGTATTGATAGATTGATTCATGAGCCTATGGATAAATCTGAATCATTGGATATTGATGATGAGTGGCTTGAGTTAGCAAAAGAAGCAGCGAAGTCAGGAATAAGCAAAGAGCAGTTTAAACAATTTCTTGAATTTCAAAAATGGCAGCGGGCAAAGCAAGATTAACTTCGCGGAGTATACATAAAAGAGAACTTACATAGAATAACTGCTGAAAAATCATGATTGTAAAAAAGAGATTCCATTTATCTATGGAATCTCTTTTTTTAGGCTTAAGAAGAAATAAAATGGGACGAGAATTCTTTTTCTCGCTGAAACTGAATACGTTCAAGAGTTATTAATTTAGGCTTTCTTTTCTGTTCAAACTGTCTCAATGTTTCTGAAATCTCTTTGTTTTGATAAAAAACTTGATGCAGTAAGTCAGACAGTAAGTCAGCATCTTTTAATGACTCGTTTAATCCAAAAGCACCAGTAGGAGTCATCGTATGAGCAGCATCCCCTAATAATAACAGGTGATGCTTTGACCATACTTCGCTTATGCTGCTTTGCACAGAAAGAAGCGTAAAGTCTGACCACGACGTAATAAACCTTTCTATTGAAAGGTTTAAGCTAGGGAAAGCGTCTATTAAACGCTGAATAAACGGTCTAAACGATTGTTTTCGAAGAGCAGGATAGCTGCCTTTTTCAATATTCCATCCGATTTGAACAAAGCCTTTTGCTTGAGAAAAAAGCGCCACCTGCTGCTGCTTCACAAGTGCAAATTTAATAGAAGGCTCCCAATTGGCAGGTGCAGGAATTTTCGCCCAAAGCAAATCGTATCCATGATTGTGGATATTGGTTTTTATGTGCGCGAGTTTGCGAACAGTTGAATATCGACCATCTGCTCCAATAATGATTTTACTTTCAACTATTATTTCACCCCGGCCTTTTTGCTGAGCTTTTATTCCAGTATATTGTCCTTTTTCATTCTGCATTAGCTCTGTTACTTTTGTGCCCAGCATAAGCTTGTAGGAGGGGTGGATGCTTGCTTGGCTATTTATAGACTGAAGGAGATGCTGCTGTGGAACATGAATTCCTGCATATCCAAGTTCAGATTCTACCGTTTTGAATACATGTCCATCCTTCCAGTATTCGACCCTAGACATTCGAAGGAGGCCTAAGCTTTCAATTTCTTCAAATATATGATGTTTCTTAAGAATCATTTCTCCATCTTCATTTAAATGTTCGCCTCGAAATTCTTTTCCAAGCTCATCAGATCTCTCTATCAGTATAGTTGATATATTTTGTTTAGCCAGTAGATAGGCCAGTAGAGCACCGCCTGGTCCGGCTCCTATTATACACACATCTGTTTGATAGTTCATTTTCTTCACCTTGTTTGTTATATGCAATTAAGTTACTTTTAGTAAGTATATTAACTTTTATAAATGTTAATGTCAACTTTTTTATAGCTTTTCTTCTATGAAATTCGCTCTTTGGACAAAACACAAATAAGGTTCTACATAATCAAAGTCAAAGGTTAAGTTTTATGGTAAACTAAAATACACAAATTATTTTGAATAATTTGTATAAAAAGGTGAAATTTCAAAATTGTTGAGAAAAAGCACGGTTGGAAAGCTGCAGGATTTTTAGCAAGAAGAGTAGAGATCGTTCCTGAAAATTCTAGCAAACTCCAATTTCGACTGGAGGATGATTATGACAAAAGTAGAACATTATATTCAAACATTGGGTAACAGTGCAGATTTGCTAACAAAAAGGCAGACAAGCATTTACTTCGAAAAACTTTCAAACACCTTTCCTTTTTTAACAATCATGCAAATTAATTGGAGAAAAGTATTAATTAAAAAGTCCACCCGGCATATTGAAGAAATCAAAAAATGGCTTCAAGAGATGAATATAAAAGAACATCAGGTTGTTTTATTCTGGAAACGAGCAACTAAAGCTGTAAGCGTCGATTTAGCTCAGGCTTTACTGTTTTTTCAACAAACAGCTGATTTGACAGAAGAAGCATTTATTTACTGTCCGTCTGTTGACTATGTAATTGAGTATTTTAAAGACGGTAAAATGATGATTGGTTTAGCAGCACGTTAATTAAAAGGAAAAAAAGCTGAGGGAGGAGGCAAATTAGAACTTCTTCACTCAGCTTTTTATGCATATAAAATCTAAAAAATACGAAACATAACGTTATTTACAACATAAATTACCTTCTCTTTATAATTAGTGGGAAAAGTATTGACATTTTCCATAAAACAAATATAATTAACATTAATCATATTGTTAATTGTAAAAAGAGCGATCAGGAGAAATGATGAATGTCGAACAATAAAGCAATGACGAATCAAACGAAAAAAGAATACCCTAAACCCTATGGCTATACGTCAGATATTGCTGTATTTACGATTGTGACGGAAGAAAAAGAACCATACAAACCACCTAAAATGAGTTTGAAATTAATGCTTATCCAACGAGCAATGGTGAATGCAGAGGGAGAAAAGAACAGCGAAGCAGGAAAGTGGGCGCTTCCCGGCGGATTTGTCCATCCTGATGAATCAGCTTTTGAAGCGGCTAAAAGAGAGCTCGAAGAAGAAACGGGCGTAAAGGATATTCATTTAAAACACTATGGTGTCTATGATGAGCCTGGCAGGGACGATAGAGGATGGGTCATTACAAACGCACATTATGCAATCGTTCCAGAAGATAGCCTAATAAAGCGAAAAGCGAATGATGATGCTGCTCGAGTTGAATTGTTTAAAATAGATGAAATTTTTTCATTGCCTTTAGCTTTTGATCATGAAATCATCATTCGAGATGCAATCAAGGAAATTAAGAAAGATTTATTGCAAACGACCATTGCCCAGAAATTTCTGCCTCCTCAGTTTACATACTCTGAGCTGCAGGCTGTGCTGCTTACCGTAACGGATGATGCAGCGATTAAAAGTGATCAGGCCTTTGCACGAAAAATAAGAATGCTGCCATTTATTGAAGAAGTAGACGGAAAAACAACGACGAGAACGTCTAAAAAACCAACAAAGCTCTACCGGTTTGTTGAAATGAATGTGATGAAGCCAATCTATACAGCACGCTATTAAAAGAAAAACTTTCAATTCAAATAATTAACAATATGTTAACTGTTAATTTTTACATATGAGGGGGAAACATAATGAAAAAAGCACTGGTTAACATCGATTATACAAATGATTTTGTAGCTGAAAACGGAGCTTTGACATGCGGAGAACCAGGGCAACAAATTGAAACATTCATAAGCGATATTACGCGTCAATTTATTGAGCAAAACGAGTATGTGGTGTTCGCCATTGATTTTCATAAAGAAAATGATTCCTTGCATCCAGAATCAGCGCTGTTTCCGCCTCATAATGTTGAAGGCTCTGCAGGAAGAGAGCTATACGGAAAGTTAAATGATTTATATAATGTGTATCAATCACAGGCAAATGTAGAATGGATGAATAAAACGAGATACAGCGCATTTGCTGGAACGGATCTGGAGATTAAACTGAGAGAAAGACAGATTACCGATGTCTACTTAGCAGGTGTATGTACGGATATTTGTGTACTTCATACAGCAGTAGATGCCTATAATAAAGGATTTGCTATTTATATTTATGAAAAAGCCGTAGCAAGCTTTAATCAAAAAGGCCATGAGTGGGCGCTTGAACACTTTAAATCTTGCCTCGGAGCAGAAATTATTTAAGGACATAAAAGTGGAGGAAATCAATGAATATGTTTACAGATGACAGCGTAATGCTACACACCGATTTATATCAAATTAATATGGGAGAAACGTACTGGGAAGATAATATTCATCAAAAGAAGGCTGTTTTTGAAGTTTTCTTCCGCAAACTTCCTTTTGGAAATGGCTATGCTGTTTTTGCTGGATTAGAAAGAATTATTGAATATATTAAAGCATTTAAATTTAGCGAATCAGATTTAACCTACTTGCACGAAGAATTAGGTTTTAAAGAAGATTATTTAGCTTACTTAAAAGACCTTACGTTTACTGGAACGATTCGATGTATGCGTGAAGGTGAGCTTGTATTTCATAATGAACCAATTTTACGTGTAGAAGCACCATTAATTGAAGCTCAGCTCGTAGAAACAGCTATTTTGAATATTGTGAATTACCAAACGCTGATTGCGACGAAAGCAGCTCGAATCAAACATGTAGTAGGAGATCAAGTGGCAATGGAATTTGGAACACGCCGCGCTCAAGAAATGGACGCTGCCATTTGGGGAACAAGAGCAGCCTATATTGGCGGATTTAGTGCTACTTCTAACGTGCGAGCAGGAAAGAAATTTGGAATTCCAGTGGCAGGAACGCATGCTCATGCGATGGTGCAAGCTTATAAAGACGAATACATTGCATTTCATAAATATGCTCGTCGTCATAAAAACTGCGTGTTTCTAGTTGATACGTACGATACGTTAAAATCAGGAGTTCCTAACGCCATTAAAGTAGCAAAAGAATTAGGCGATAAAATTAATTTTACAGCGATTCGCTTAGACAGCGGCGATTTAACATATTTGTCTAAAAAAGCTCGTCAAATGTTAGATGAAGCAGGGTTTACAGAGACAAAAATTGTTGCTTCCAACGATTTAGATGAAGATACGATTATGCATTTAAAGTCGCAAGGGGCCCAAATAGACATGTGGGGGATTGGTACTAAGCTCATTACTGCATATGATCAGCCCGCGCTTGGTGCAGTGTATAAACTCGTTTCTATTGAAGGAGAAAATGGCGAGATGATGGATACGATTAAAATTAGCGCAAATCCTGAAAAAGTGAGTACACCAGGATTAAAGCGCGTATATCGTATTATTAATAATTTGAATGGGAAATCTGAAGGGGATTATATCACGATGGAAGACGAAGATCCTCAAAGCGAAGAACGTTTAAAAATGTTCCATCCTGTTCATACGTTTATCAGTAAATTCGTCACAAATTTTGAAGCAAAAGAACTCCATCATGATATCTTTGTAAACGGAGAGCTTGTGTATGAAACAGAAGAACTTCAGGAAATTCAGCAGTACGTAAAAGATAATTTAGAGCTGCTTTGGGATGAATATAAGCGCACGCGCAATCCTGAAGAATATCCAGTAGATTTAAGCGAAAAATGTTGGGAAAATAAAACGCGTCAAATTGCGTACGTAAAACAAAAAGTAGCAGAAGCCCTAAATAAAAAATAGTAGGGAGCTGGAGACATGTCAAATACGCTTGCTTATTTTCAACAGCTAAACCCTGATAAAAAAATAGATAAGCTTTTAGAAAAAGGAGCGAAAATTGGTATTTATGGTTCTTCTTTTGATCCGGTTACCAATGTTCATCTTTGGACGGCATCAACGGTTGCGCATCGAAAGAAGCTAGATGCTATTATCTTTTTGCCTTCATCGCACAAACGAACAGATAAAAAGCTCCAGACGTTGGATGAGCACCGTGTAAATATGGTTAGCTTAGCGATTAAAGATAACCCCAAATTTTTGCTCGATACGTATGAGCTAGACGTATTGCCGGGCTATCATTACACATACTACACTATGGAGCACTTTAAAAAATTGCTTCCACACGCTGATTTATTTTTTATTATGGGAGCCGACTTATTGCAAGATATTGGTGAAGGCAAGTGGAAGAAAGCAGATGAACTTATTAGTAAAAACCAGTTTATCATCATGGCAAGAGAGGGAATAGACATGTTGAAAGCTATTAGTCATTCTCCTTTGCTTCGAAATTATGACGACGGCCGGTTTCAGCTTCTTGATAAGGGGCTGGCGATGGAAATCAGCTCTACTTATATTCGTCAAGAATTTGCCCGAGGCGGAGAACCAAGATATTTAATGCCTGATCTCTGTTATTTTTATAGTAAAAAACATGGATTGTATCAGTAAGAAATCTACATATAATGAAAGGAGAGCATGTATCATGTCAGACATGCAAGAAAAAATAAGAAAAGAACTACATGTGAAATCTGAAATTGATCCAGCACAAGAAATTCGTGCCCGCGTTGATTTTCTGAAAAGCTACCTAAAGTCAGCAAATGCAAAAGGCTTTGTATTAGGTATAAGCGGAGGGCAGGACTCTAGCTTAGCTGGACGATTAGCACAGATTGCTGTAGACGAATTGCGAAAAGAAGAATATGAAGCAAAATTTGTAGCCGTTCGCTTGCCTCATGGCACGCAGCATGATGAAGCGGATGCGAAGGCGTCACTAGAATTTATTAAACCTAATGAAACATATACGTTTAATATTAAAAACACGGTGGAAGCATTTGAAAGTTCGTTTACAGGTGCGACAGATATAGCCCTGTCTGATTTTCATAAAGGAAATGTCAAAGCACGTACGCGTATGATTGTACAGTATGCAATCGGAGGAGAAAACGGCCTTTTAGTTATCGGAACCGATCATGCAGCAGAAGCAGTAACAGGCTTTTTTACGAAATACGGAGATGGCGGAGCAGACGTGCTGCCTCTAACGGGACTAACAAAACGTCAAGGAAAAGCATTGCTAAAAGAATTAGGTGCAGATAAACGATTGTATGAAAAAGTACCAACAGCTGACTTGTTAGATAATAGTCCTGGTCAATCTGATGAAACGGAACTAGGAATTTCTTATGATGAACTAGACGATTATTTGGAAGGAAAAGAAGTATCACAAGAAGCCGCTGAAAAAATTGAACAGCGCTATCGTATTACTGAACATAAACGTCAGTTACCGGCTAGCATGTTTGATGAATGGTGGAAATGAGAGAAATGCCCATATTAGGTATATCTAATATGGGCATTATTTTGACTGATTTCTTTCATAAAACAAAAAAGAGGCGGAAAAAGTGCAATTTAACAAATTGTTTTCTCATACACACTTTGTTATTCTTACGCACTTTGGTATAATGAAGTGCTTTTAATATTATTGAGGAGGAACATTTTTTATGGCAGTTGAAGTAGGTAGCAAGGTACAAGGTAAAGTAACAGGTATTACTAATTTTGGAGCATTTGTAGAATTACCTGGAGGTCAAACTGGGCTTGTACATATTAGTGAGGTAGCTGACAGCTATGTAAAAGACATTAATGACCATCTTAAAGTTGGTCAAGAAATTGAAGTGAAAGTCGTTAATGAGAAAGACGGAAAAATTGGATTATCGATTAAAAAAGCAATAGATAAACCTGAAAGACCCTCATCTTCTTATTCACAACGCCCGCCACGTCAGGCAAGAAATAATGATAATCGTTCTAAAAGCAACTTCCAACCAAAGGAAAACTTCGAACAAAAAATGGCGCGTTTCTTAAAAGATAGTGAAGATAATTTATCTACACTAAAACGCAGCACTGAATCAAAACGAGGTGGCAGAGGCGGAAGACGCGGCTAAATCCCTTCCAGTTTAACTACTTTATTATATAGCTGAAGCAAGCCAATAAAAATTGGCTTGCTTCTTTTTTGTAATAGCTTAAGTGCATGCGCTAGAAGAGTAAAGAGAAGGTTAGGTACTTACTTAGTTGTAAAGTAGATGCCAATAGTGACAAGAGATGAGAGAAGATCAAGGATGAGTAGGATGAAATTTAAATCTATCATAATCATGCCTCCCTTTGTGCGAGCGTTGACGTTAGTATCTGCAAGATCTCCCTTTATTATTCTTAATTTTTTAAAATTTCATTTAATTAAGTGTATATTTTATATTAAATTAAACTATGTTCTAAATAATAATTTATAAAATAAAAAGCGCTTATAAGAACAATTTTCTTAAAATAATAAAAAAACCTTATAAGTAACCGAAGAGAAAGTAGAGATGAGTCCCGGATAAAAATAGCTAAATTAACAGAAATTCGTCAGTATTCTTGTATATTCATCTAATCTCTTCATAATTTTAGGAATAAAAAAGTTACGGAAAGACGAGAAACAGACAAAATCCTTCATTTTTTGAGTATTAGTGCTTAATTTGCATGAATATATAAAATGATTCCATAGACTCAAGGATTTTATAGTAATATATAGAACTTCCATACTATTCTAGGTTTTAGCTCACAAGCTAAGCAAAAGATTCGTATGTTCCGGGGATGAAGGCATACATAGTAGCACGAAGTATAGAGAGAAATGGAGAGGGAAAAAACAATGAAAAAAGTATCAATTCGGTCTGTATTAAGTACAGTAGCATTTTCGGTTGCTTTATCTTCTTTTGCAATGGGAGCATCCGCCAACGGAAATTCAAAACCGGCGCTTGAACCGTCTTTAGTTAAAATTCAAGGAGACTATAACTTAAAATCAGCCAAAAAAGTAAAAGTTATTGTGGAGTTAAATGAAGAGTCTGTAGCGGAAGCAAAGAAAAAAGGAGTAGCGCAAAGTAAAGGAAAGATTAAAAAAGCGCGTGACGAAGTGAAAAAAGAGCTTTCAAAAGCTTCTAAAACTTCAAAAGTAAAGCGTGAATATGACCAAGTGTTTTCGGGGTTTTCAGCGGAACTTCCGGCTAATGACCTTGAAAAAGTAGCAAGTTTACCGGGAGTAAAAGCTATTTACCCAAGCGTTGAATATCATACAACAGAAGTGAAATCGAAAGAAGTGAGCGCCGAAGAATACGGTTCTGAAATGGATAAAAGCATTTACTATGTAGGAGCAGATCAAGCGTGGAAATCAGGATATACAGGTAAAAATATGACCGTAGCCGTTATCGATACAGGCGTTGATTACGACCACCCGGATTTAAAGTCAGCGTTTGAGAAATATAAAGGATGGGATTTTGTAGATGATGACAAAGATCCTCAAGAAACGCCTGCTGGAGATCCAAAAGGCGAAGC
>Ga0209796_10000778_pt1 | contig 16647 bp, 16 predicted proteins | sample AgamicOrSfrz_FD_187167 | JGI IMG/M metagenome (GOLD analysis project Ga0209796, IMG submission 187167) | Agave microbial communities from Guanajuato, Mexico - Or.Sf.rz (SPAdes) (version 2) | ecosystem: Host-associated > Plants > Phyllosphere > Phylloplane/Leaf | place: Guanajuato, Mexico...
CAAGGAAAGAAAGAATAGCTAATGACCATAGACTTCCTTTATCAATAGCTTTTGTACTTTGAGTCTGAATATATCGTTGCCATTCTGCCGTACTTGATTTACTATGAAGCCAGTAACTCATATACAGCAGCATCAGTGCAGCAAAGACTCCCGTCCATCCAGCGATTAAGAAGTTATTACTCCCAAATGCTCCGGCGGAAAACAACATGTTTACAATAACACCTAAGATAATACTTGCTCCCAGGCCTGATCCAACACCGATCCAAATCCATCTACTCTTATCTGCATGACCAGATTTTTTCAAAAAACCTAAAAGTGCTACTACAACGAGTAAACCTTCTAAACCTTCACGTAAAAGAATTGTTGTAGCATCTAACATGTTATAACTTGTTTTAGATGCAAGTGGAGAAAGATAATTACGCATTCCTTCAATTGTTTTTTTAGCTCCCTTTACGTCAGGGTTCTTAGAAGAAAGCATTGCATACGACGTTACCATGTCTCTCTCAGCGTTTGTATAGATTTTAGAAGACTGTGTTAATACTACGCTTTCTATATCCAACCAGGAGGTGCGGAACTGCTCAATATCCGCTTTTGCACCATTCACATCGTTATGATCTAATTTAGAAAGTGACTGATTTAATAACACAATCAAATCGGCTACATTACCCTGCTTTGTTCCCTCATCTTCAGCTTTTGCTACAGTATGAGGGAATTTTCCTGCAATAAACTTTTCATTGGTTTGTTTTAATTTTTTGAGAGAATTTTCTAAATTCTCTTTTTTGATAGGTTGCTGAGCCAAAGCAAATTGTATCTGTCCCATCCCGTCTTCTATTTCACGGTAGGCATCCTGAGACTGTTCTTTTATACCACTTTCAATCGACATCCATGTAGATGAAAATGTTTCGTATTGTTTTTTGGCTCCTTTCATATCGCCACTTTGTGCAGATTGAATCGCTTCAATAATGTTTTTGTTTGCATCTTGTAAGTCAACTTCTGCACTCGCGGCAAAACTACGAAACGGGAATGCTATTATTGCAATTGCAAAAATAATTATGTATAGGCTAATCCTACGTTGCATTATTTTCCCTCTCCCCCAAAGAAATAAATTAATTATTAATTGCACAATCCGAAAATGAAAATCATTATCATTTATAATTTCTATAAGATTATAAATTCTTTTTAACTGTAACGTCAATAACAATTTATTACATTTTATATAGTGGTGGAAAAGAAAATATATAAATTTTATTACAAGGATTATGAACTCAGAAAAATACCTATCATGTTCCTTACTTAAATGCAGCATAGAGTATCTCATACACCTATAAATCTAAGATCAGTGACAAAAAAAGACCACCTATACCAGTGATCTCTTGAACTTATCTAACAAAACTAAGCTACATCTTTAATATCTCTTGTTTTATTAATAAATAGTTTTTCCTTAAGAGATGATAGTACGAGACCATCCACTCCATATCTACCTGCATTTAAAGCAGAAACAAGAATAAACATAGACAATAAAACGAGTTGTACGTTGGTACTTGTTGAACCACTAAACAAATAAGAAAAATTCATAACAAGACCAAAAAATACAGCTGTTTTAGTAAAGCATCCAATCAATAAACCTATTCCGACTAGTAATTCTCCCCAAGGTACTAATGTATTAAATAATTCTACATGAGGGATGGCTAGGTGTTCTAAAAAGACCACCCACCATCCTTGAACTGCTGGATGATCCCCTGTTGCTTGGGCTAATGCTCCTTTCAAGAAACCAGAAGCATCAAACTGTCCACCTGCTATTTTCCCCCAGCCAGCCATTAGCCATGTATATCCAAGATATACACGTAATACAGCTAAAAGTATAGAGACCTTCTTGTTTTGCCTTAAAACCTCAATAAACATGTTGTTTCCTCCAATAATTAAAAAAATAAGTACTAAAATATAATAGCATAATTGAAAATGAATATCATTATCAATTTGTAAAGGGTATGTAAAAATTCCGACAGCTTCATAAAAAGAAAAAGGACTGCCAAATTAGGCAGTCCTTTTTTTGATTTTCATTTGACTTCTTATTGGTTAGTTTCTTGAATTACTAGAAAATCCATTATGTTAACTATAGTTGTATGCGATATACAATTTAAGAATAGAAAAACTCCCTATTTCCGTAAGGAGTTTTTCCGGTGTGTACATTATTCCGTTTTATTTAATACTTTAAAGCATCTTAGGTAGTTTGCTCAAAATATAAACTTTTATTTATTAATTGTTATAAAAGGACTCTCAGTAAGATTGTGAGCTAGTATAAAGAGTGCTCGAGATCTAGTATATTAATTGAATCTGTATATTACGCAGATAAGAAAAGGGACTATAAGAATTTTAAAAATGTATTGAGAATAAAAATTAAACCTAAGAGTACAATGAAAATAATCAATTCAATTGCTTCCTCATTATTTTTTCTCTTATATTTTAAGTTTTTATCTTTAAACTGTATATTTTTCTTATATCCCAATTCCATATGATTAATTCCTTTCCCTTAAATATTCGTTTTAATTCGTATGCTTGCTTATTTCTTAGCTTGGTTCCACATGTACATTAGCATCCACTACATTATGTTCTTGGGCTAATGCACTCTCCACTTTAGTTGTTATGTCATGAGCAGCTCCTACTCCTAAGGTAGAATTCACGATAATGGAAACATCTACCACAGGACTACTTCCATAATTCCTTGCTTTTATATCTTTTACACCCTTGACACCTGGAGTATTCAAAATGGTGTCTTTGTACTCTTCTAGCTGTTGTTCATCGAAACCATCCGTTAAATGATGAGAAGCTTCTCTAAAAATATCCCAGGCTGTTTTACAGATAAGAAATCCTACAATAACGGCTGTCACAGAATCTAACCAAGGAAGATGAAATTGCGCTCCTATAATTCCAATGGCTGTTCCAATACTTACCCACGCATCTGATAAATTATCTTTAGCTGCTGCCATTATAGATTGACTGTTAATCTTTGTAGCTAAGTTGCGATTATATCGATAAACAAAATACATGACAACTGCACAAAAAATGCCTGTCCAGGCCGCAATCAAGTCTGGAGCCTCTGTTTTTCGCTCAAGTATAGAAGTAACAGCCTCATAAAGAACCTGAAGTCCTACAATGGCCATAATAAACGAAGCTACCAAGGAGGAAACAGTTTCAGCTTTCCAATGACCATAGGGATGATCCTTATCAGCTGGCTTTTGTGAAATTCGAAGGCCAATAAGCACTGCAATTGAAGCAATAATATCTGTTGTGTTATTCAATCCATCAGCTTTTAGGGCTTCTGAATTGGTTGTATATCCGATAAATAATTTTAAAGCAGATAAGCATATGTAAACACAAATACTTAAGATAGCTCCTCTTTCACCCATCTTTAAATCTTTATATCTTTGTTCCATAATTTTTCCTCCACATTTACTTCTTTATTATCCTAACAAAGCAAGTTCATGTGGGTCTATAGCAACCTTTTTGAAAGATTCTATAAAAGTAACCCCATATAAAGAAAGTTTCGCTAAGCAAAAAAACTAAAATTCACGATTTTGATTTTAGTGATTGAAGTTTTGTCTAACCATATAAAAAATGACCGCCTATACTGGCGATCTTTTGAATGTATCTAAAAACTAAGTCACATCCTTATTTCTTCAGTGCTCCACCTTTTCGTAGAAAGCATGAGCTTTTATCTCCATCTCATATAACATCGCATCGTTTTCTTTTAATACCTCCCGAATACGATGTATCAGTTCCAGAGCCTTCGGTCCAGTAATCTGCTTGGCTACTCGTTCAAGAAGAACCTTTGTATCTACGGAAAACTTACGGGCAAACCCGTGACACATGGTCATATTCTTTCTCAGAGCTTCACTGTATTCATCGTTAAACGCCCTGCGTATACATCCTCTTGTACCTGCGTATCCATATGAAACTTCTGAAACAGCCCTATAAAAAAGGATCATTCCATCTGCGTGACTTGATTCAGGGTGTAACCTTAGTTCACTGACTAATGAAACCAAATGTTTTACAACCGATTTGGCTGATTCCGTTGTATTCCACCAGTCCAATAGGTATCTCTGTTGATCTACACTCATATTTAAAAGCTCTGCGTTAGGAAACATTTTTCTATCCTCCTCTTCCCTAAAGACGTGGTATCGCTTGAATTTCCTCTATTTTTGCTCGTATGGTCTCCCACTCAGGACCTAGCAAAGCTCGACCGAGCCTAATTGCCTCTTTAATTGCTTCAAAGATTTGACGATGCAGATACCGACTTTGTTCGATTAAGTAAAAAGCATCAGGGTTGGCCCTTTTTACAGCAAGTTCAAAATTAGGCCTTAATTGCTTTTCACTAATACGCAATGTGTCAAGATCAAACACAAGCATTTCATTTGCAAGGTCAATAGATTCTCCTTGACGGATACGCCTAATCGTTCCTTGTACTGCATCAAACCCGTAGCCGATATCAGCTACAGAGGCATGATACGTATTCAGTCCTGGGGCAACCCGCATGGAAGGAACCCTTCGGAAGCCTGTTGTAATTGAGCAGACTACCTCTTTGGCGGACATTCCTTTTTCTAGGGCAGCGTCGATAGCATCAAGATAATCATTTTGTTGATTAGGGTCTATTCCTATAAAAGTAACTGTCACTTGCCGACCTCCTCTTAATTTCCCGTATATTTAAAAACAATGCTATGGCATAAGACATGTAAAAGTTAATATGTCGGATTAAGGTCTGGATCTCTCTTTAATTCCTTACCGGATAAGCGCCTAAAAATTCACTCTTTGAAAGATAATAACAAAAGGCTTCATTAAGATCCGAAGCCTTTTGAATTTAAATCATTAAGCTTTGTAAGGAACAAAATTTAAATTTAACATCAATGTATTATTTATGTGCTTGAAGACTCTTTTCAAACATATCGATAATATGAAGGAACCTTTCAGCCTCTCGAAAAACATGATCAGCCAGAAGAGGATGGATAATACTTTTAATTCTACATTCCTCAATTAAATCTCTGGCTGTCTTTTTAAAGTCCCGAAGAGAAGCTACAGAAACACGATTCTGATCAAGAAATTGATCTAAAAGAGGAACCGTTTGGGATTGTGGTTTCATAGACTCTAAATCTCTTGCTTGAAAAACCAATTGATCAAAATCATGACTGAAGTTTCTGGCCATATCGACAAGTTTTCTTTCGGATGGATCAAGAAGATGACCTATAAACTGGGCATGATCAGCCATAATCCTTAAAAAGAATACATTTTCCTTTATAATGGCGTCAGCAAGTGGCTTTAATTTCCCTTCATTTAATTCAATTAATCGTTTTCTAAAATAGTTGGCTTCTCTACTAATATGATCAACCAAAAGAGGAAAGTTATTTGAACCCGGTAGTTTACAGGTTAGGATCAAACCTAAAACTTTTCTCTTAAAAGCAAATATACCTGTGGCTGCTTGTTGGACTTCTGAATTGAATCTTTTCATTTGCTCCGGATCTGTTTGATTAGTAAATGAATGAGACCGTTGTTCAATTTCTTCAAATAAATGATAAAATTGATTCGCCTCGTCAATTAATTGTGTATCCTCACACCTAAAACCTAATCGAAGAAACAAAGAATGTTCCTTCATAATCCTTGACCAAAAACGAATTTCATCTAAGGATCGTGCAACAAATGCATTAGTCATTATTACTCCTCCTACAATTGTAAAATAGTTTCATTCTAAGTTATTCTGCTTTATGTCTGGACATGCTTAGGCTTACATAAAAAAGCCCAAATCTTTTCAGACTTGAGCTTTTTCAACGTATTCTTCTATCCAATATATTATTTAGATGAAGGGAAGTTCTGTCTAAAAGGAAGATATATTAATTAGTCCTCTTTGATTTTTAACCCTAAATATTAGTATAAGATCACCAAATGTAGAACGAGTATTGCAGCGTTATTTTTGTTAAAACCAGGCCAGATTATATGCTCTTCATACTATAGAATTGGTTTTACTATATTTTTGAGCGATAGAATAATAAATTTTTATTTCTGCCTTTTTATTACAAAAAGAACAGGTGTGTTTAGAGTAGTGAATCTTCTTTACATGGGGAATTTCAAGGCTTACAAGTCCATCCTTCACATGTTGATTACATACCATCAGCATATGCTTCACACTTTTCACCTCTTTTCCTTCTAAGATTTTATATAAGCATATGAGACAAGCAATACTATTTATGAATAGATAAATACAAGGACCGAGGATTCGAAATTCTCTACTGTAATCTTATAGAAAGATATCCTCTGTAACCTTTCATACGTGTTAGCTGATTAGGCATGTGGTGGTATTCTATAAAGAATTAACGTTGGAAAGTAATATTTTAAGGAATGTAGAAAATCTCCTATACAAATAATAAGGACGATAATCACTTAATTTGGAAGGAGTAGCTTTTATGAAGAGAATATTAATGGTAGGATTTATTTTGTTATTTCCACTGAACATGTTGAATGGACCCATTAGTACTGTCGCTGAAGCTCAAGAACATCGTATTAGCCAATCTGAGGTAACGTTTGAAAATGAATTCAGAAGACTTTGGATTGATCATGTACTGTGGACAAGCAATTATATTACAAGTGCAACAACAGCAGGATCAGAAGATCAAAAGCAGGTATTGGCAAGATTGCTTAAGAACCAAGAGGATATTGGGAATGCTGTGAAGCCGTTATATGGGAAGAAAGCCGGAAACAAGCTTACGGAGTTGCTTAAGAAACATATTATCCTTGCCGGCAAGATTGTAGATGCAGCCAAAACTGGAAAGAAAGCCTTGGTGAATCAGTTAAACAAAGAATGGTATCGAAATGCTGATGATATAGCAGCGTTCCTTAGCCATGCTAACCCGTATTTAAAAAATGAAGATCTAAAAAAATTGCTGTATATGCATCTGAAATTGGTGACAAATGATTTATCTGCAAGCTTAGCGAAAGATTGGGAAGCAAGAATTGGGGCGATTGATGAAGGACTCTCACATATCATCTTAATGGCAGATACAATCTCTACGGGAGTTGTGAAGCAGTTTCCAAAGAAATTCACTCAATATTAAATTATCTTTAGTAATCAAATAAAAATTAAATACACGGAGGTTATTAACTATGAAACATCTGATTGTTTACGCTCATCCTAATCCGGAGAGTTTAAATCATTCAATTTTAGATACAACCGTTAATACGTTAAAGAAAAACGGACACGAAGTTATCGTGCGTGATTTATATGAACTTAATTTTCAACCTGTTTTAAAACCAGAAGATACGGAAGCTATGAAGGCAGGAAAGACACCTAATGACATCAAAACAGAACAAGAATTTATTTCTGAAGCAGATGCGATAACATTTATTTATCCTATTTGGTGGACGGGACTTCCGGCTATTCTTAAAGGATATGTAGATCGAGTATTTGCCTATGGTTTCGCTTATATGCCTGGTGCAGAAGGGATTGTTAAACTCTTGAAAGGTAAAAAAGGTTTAATTATTAATACCCATGGTACCCCTACTGATGTCTACGATGAAATTGGCATGACTGCAGGATTGAAAGTAACATCTGATGTTGGAATATTTGATTTTACTGGAATCGAAACGGTAGAACATTTACTATTTGGAAGCATTGGATACCTTGAGGAAGAAGCTTATAAAGGTATGTTAACAAGAGTGGAAGATACTATTAATCGTCACTTTTCATAAGGAAAAGAAAAAGGACTGCCAAATCAGGCAGTCTTTTTTGACTTTCATTTGATTTTTTATTGTTTAGTTTTTTGGATTCCTAGAAAATCCATTACAGTAACTAAAAACTTATCCTTTAACAGACAAGGTATTTAAATCTATTATAAGAGGTCAAAGTATTTATTATCGTTAACAAAATAAAAAGCAACCTCGACAATTGGCAAGCGAGGTTGCTTTTTACAGCTAATATTTGTCATGAGGTAGAAAAATATTAGTAAATAAATAATAACACATTTTTCTATAAATACTATATTTTTTTGATTAGCCATATGCATAAAACGTGCTCGCTTTATACATCAAATCCTACCCACTTATCCAAGGAAATCCCCTTATATCAAGGATGTATAAAAAGCTGCATAAAAGGAAGTGATTCTTTTTATGTGGTTTCCGATAATGTGTTTTATGGTAACTGTTTAAATATAGTTCAAACAGCAAAAGAACTACTGTATATTTCAGTAGTCCTATCAGTTTTATAAAGGCAAGCTAAATAAAATTGATAAATTCTATTTAGGGGTCTCAATTAGTTCCGTTATTGCATTATAACTCATATTATCATTCATTAATCGTTGAAAATTATTATCATAAAGGATGTCTTCAGTAATTCTTTGCAATAATGTAGCAGTTGCTCTAAAAGGGGCGGATCCAGTACTTATTCTTTCAATACCAACTTGTGACAATGTATTAATAGAAGGTAAGTTTGGCTCAGACAAAAGATTAATGGGACAAGAGATTTCTTGTCGAACTTTTTTAATGGATTCTATGTCATATAGCCCAGGAATAAAAATACAATCAGCTCCAGCCTTTTGATATGCTTTTCCTCTAATAATGGCTTCTTGAAGTCTTAAATCTAGATCACCTATATTTAACCAATATAAATCAGTGCGTGCATTAATAAATAATGGGGCTTTTAGCGATTTGGATAGTAATCTAATTTCAGATATCCTTTCCACTTGCAATGACATATCCAAAACAGGACTATCTAAATCCCCTGTTCCATCCTCCAAATTTATACCAATCCCTCCTGCGAGAATGATTTGCTTAGCATTATTTACTACTTCGTTAGTAGACACTCCATAGCCAGACTCTAGGTCCACACTAACAGGAACATCGACCGAATTAATAATTCTCTTAACAACTTCTAGCATTTCATCAAAAGGAATTTTTTCTCCGTCTTTATATCCTAAAGACATTGCTATGCCAGCACTAGTTGTAGCAATAGCTGGAAACCCATTTTTCTCAAAAATTTTAGCACTAATAACATCCCAAGCATTAGGCAAAACAAAAGTATAGGGTCTTTTGTGAAGTTGTTGAAACGTTAGGAATTTAAGTAACTGCTTTTCATTATTCACGATGGTTCCTCCCCCTTTAAGTAAACAACTTTATGGCTTTGTATGAACTTTCTTTATAGCAGATAAAAATGAAACAACGGGAGATTAATCAGAAAATTAATCCCATATTAAAGGACGTGGAACTTTAGCAGTTCTTAAATAATCTAAAAGTTGTCCTGTATGTACCGATTCATGATAAGCAACTCTTAACAACATGTCCCCCAACTCTCGAACATATCCCATTTCCGAACGATCTATTTTTACCTCTGTGAGCTGCTTTTCATCAATGAGTCCTAAAAAATCTATAAATTTTTCCCTGTATGGTTGAGCAAACTTTAATGCTTCTTCAACAGAACTAAATGTTATTGGCTTATAAGGATTATGCTCCTCTGTTAGAGAAAGGTTAAGGGGTTTTTCTAACATTTGATGATAAAGGTATTCTCCTTCAAGAACATGATGTATCATCTCCCTACATGACATTGCTTCTGGATCAGGGCGCCAGTCTAGCTTATCTTGAGGTATTGACATCCATACTTCTATACTTCGACGTCTTACTTCTTCAAAGTTTAGTAAAATAAAACTCATCGCATTCATTTTTGCTCACTCCTTTAATTTTACTATAAATATAACATATCCAAAGTATTACAATGAAAAATATGGATAGTTTTATAAATATTATCTGTTTATTTAAATTAATCATTAATTTTTTAAGAAAGCCTGTTAATATAGATTTATTAAAAATTAGGAGGAACTTATGAGACAAAAAATAATTAGAATTAATAAACCAAACATATATAATTTTGATTTAATTTTAAGATACATAAAAAACTCGCCCTCCTTTGTAATCGAGAAGGTTATTGAAAACACATATTGTAGAGCTTTTGTAATAGGGGGAAGAATGTACCTAGTATTAGTTAGGGACGAAGGAATCGATAGTAAGTACTTGGAAGTTAACGTTATTGGTGAAGAAGTTAAAAATAATCATGTTCAACTAGTAAAGGAGAAAATTATCACAATATTTTGTCTGGAACAAGATATAGACAAATCTCAAAAGTTTATAGCTAATGAATCTAAGATAGGAAAATTAATAAAAATGTACGAAGGGTTTAGACCTGTTTTATTAGGAAGTGTCTACGAATCCACTATATGGGCAATCATCGGTCAACAAATTAGTGCAAAAGTTGCTCACGGGATTAAAAAGAGTTTATTAGAAAAAACAGGTGCTAAAATAATAATTAATAACTGTGAATATTATACAGATTTATGCCCCCATAAGGTGATGGAGTTAAATATAAACCAACTTCGTGCCCTAAAGCTAAGTCAAAGAAAAGCTGAATATATTCATGAAATAACTAAAGCCATTATAAATCGGGAGTTAGACTTAAGTTGCTTATATTTATTGGACCGTGACGAGGGTTGTAGCTATTTAATGCAACATAGAGGAATAGGAAAATGGACGGCAGAGTCAATACTAATGAGAGGTATAGGGCGTCAAGACATTCTACCTGCAGGAGATTTAATTATACGTAAAGTGGTAGGAGAGATGTATGAGTATGATGAGTTATTAACGGAATCACAAGTTAGAAGAATATCTACTCAATGGAAAACTTCGGAAACCTGGATTACTCATCTATGCTGGTTTTATATGCAAGAAAAAATATTATAAATGGAATATTTGCAAGTTTAAAACAAACGAAGAAAAGGATTATTTACCTGTTTTTGTTTGAATATTATAAAAATTGGGTTTATTTGTTGAAAATTCCTTTTTAATGCAATATTATAAATGTATCTTTTAAGAAATGGAGGTGTTAGTTATGAAAGTAAAAGTTAAAAAAACAACTAATAAAGCTGCTGTATTAAACGGTATTCCAGGCTAAAACGCTATAATTATTTGAACTACTTACTTATTGTTTAAACTTCAAGTCTGTAAATATAGGGAACTATCATATGATAGTTCCCTATTTCAATAATTAAGAGAAATGGAGTGAAATGGAGAAAATGAAACCTAAGTTCAAAGAGACAATTCCTGTATTTTTTATAAATGATGAAATCCATATTGGTGAAGAAGATGGAGTAGCAGGAGTTATTGAAGATCCCAATGGAAGTATTAAGTATTTAATTTCTCTTATCAACGGAAAAAATTCTATAGAAGAAATAGTACATTTAGTTCAAGAAAAGTATCCAAACATAAAAGAAAATGAGGTTTTAGATGGGATAAAGGCATTAGATACAGAGAAATATTTAGAAGATAATTCTTTAAATCCTCAATCTATAGGAGATTACGAACTCGAAAGATATAAAGCAAACCTTAATTACTTTTCGCTTTTTACGTCTTTAGAGGACAACAAGTACAATGTGCAAGAAACTATTATAAACACTAAGGTTGCTTTGCTCGGAATCGGAGGTTTAGGTAGTCAAATACTATATCATCTATCTGCATTAGGTTTTCATAACATTAATGCACTAGATTTTGATACTTTGGAATTAAGTAATTTTAATAGACAGTTGTTATATTCTGAAAAAGATATTAATAAGTTAAAAACGGAATTAGCAGAGGAAAGAATATCGAGCTTTAATCCCAATGTTAATTTAAATGTTACTAACAAACGTATAGAATGTGCTGAAGATGTAATGAAACATATTGAAGGTAGTGATTATGTAATTTGTGTGGCCGATAAACCAACCCTTCATATACAGGATTGGGTAAATGAAGCTGTAGTGAAGTTAGGAAAGCCATTGGTTTCTGGTGGAGTCCTAAATACAAGGGGCAGATTTTATTCTATGTTACCTGGAAAAACTGGGTGTGTAGAGTGTCATAAACGAACCATAATAGAAAGTGATGTTATAGTTAATAAGCAACTTGACAGTATGCATCAGGTGAATTTTCAAAGAAATAATGCTGCGATTAGTCCCAATGTAGCTATGTTGGCTGGTGCTATTGTAAATGAATTTTTAGGGTTAGTAACAGGCATTCAGACTCCAATATCATTAGGAAAAATGATGGAATTAAATTTCCTTACATATCAAACTTACCCTATTTCAGAGTGGAATAAGAAAGAGGATTGTCCAGTTTGCCATTCCGCCCCTGTAACAGTAGGTAAATAATAATTATGGGGGGATAAATATTGAAATCTTATGAAGTATTAAAGAATAGAGATTTTTTATGCTTATTTTTGAGTGCCACAACAAGTAAGTTGGGCACGTCTTTTTTTCAAATCGCATTGCCTTTATTAGTATATGATTTGACTAAATCACCAAGTTTAATGGCATTAACATTTGTTTTAGAAATTACGCCTCAAGTATTATTTAGTTTGTTAGGCGGAGCCTTAGCTGATCGCATAAGTAAGAAATACATTTTATTACTAGGTGATATTTTATCAGCCATTTTAATTATTATCATACCTCTTGCAGCTTCAGTAAACGTTTTAGATATATGGATTGTATATGTGGTAGCTTTTTTAATATCAGCTGTCAGTGCATTTTATCATCCAAGTTTTGAATCAGTCATACCAGAAATTTTAGAAGGTGAAAATTTAATACAGGGTAACTCTTTATTTAAATTATCAGAGACAATTACAACCCTTGCTGGCCCTTCAATAGCAGGTATTTTAATTGCTTTGGTTGGAACTCATAACTTACTATATTTTAATTTTTTTACGTATTTTCTTTCTGGAATATTCATTAGCTTAATAACTAAGAAATATAAAAGCAAGAATCCAGTTAATAGTTCTATAATGAATTCGATAGCAGAAGGAGTTAAATACGTTATAAATACTAAAAAAATTTTGATAGGAACTATTCTCATATTCTTGATTAATGTGGGTTATGGTGCTATGGAAGCATTATTTATGTTTCATCTAAAGGATAATCTACATTTATCGGCACAGTATATTGGCTTGATATTTTCCCTACAAACCTTAGGTTCATTTGTAGCAATCTATGCTGCAAATAAACTAAACAAATTACCGCGAGGAAATATAATTATCTATTGTGGAGTGATAATAGGTTTAGGACAAACTATCCTTACCTTTTCAAACACTGCGGTTATTTTGTTGATATTATGTAGAATTTTAATTGTCGGTTCTGTAACATTATTGGCAATTAATTGGTTTACCCTTAGGCAAGAGATTGTACCATCAGCCTTATTAGGAAGAGTAATTAGCTCAACTCGTATGTTAGCTTTTTCAGCTTTACCAATTAGTGGAATGTTAGCAGGTGTTGCAGCTGAATATATTAGCGTCTCTTTAATTTTTATTTTAGCAGGCATCCTTACGATTGTGGCGTCTTTAATCGGTATTAAAACCTCTCTATTTGAGCCCCAACAATCTATAGATCAACCTATTAATAGTAGCAACAAGTAGATAAACAATTGGGTTGGCTTGAAATATATTCATATTTATTGTATTCTTCTATAAGAACTTCATATTTGAAGTTTAAACAATAAGTAAGGACCCCTTTAGCATATGGTTAATAGGGGTTTTTAATTTTTAATCTAAATGTGTGTCTGATATACAAGCAAAAAATTTTTTTATTACCTTTCTCTTAGCTTTTTTAAACGGAATTTCTAAAGTCTAAATAATAAAAAATCTCTAGGATATATACCTTAGAGATTTTTTTGTACCGAAATTACGTTTTTCGTTAAGTAAATCGTAAAGTATTTCATTTCTAACCATATCCTAATCTCTCTTCTCTTTCCTCTTCAAGAAATTTCTATATCCATGATAATTAAACAAAAAAAATATAAAGTGTTTAATAAAAATACATTTTAAATACTTTATATTTTATTTCAAATACAATATTAACGTCTTTCATATAAAAGAGTAAGTGTATAAACTAACCTATAAAATATATAGTTTTACCATTTACTCTTAGCGACGACAAATACAAGAAAAGCCCTCAAAATTAATTGAGGGCTTTTCTTACATGTGTGGTTGATCATAGCTGCTTTTAATAGTTGATAAAAGTGAAATATATACATGTACATATCTAAAATATCGTATTAGGTTATAATTTGTCCAGTTAAAAGGTAAGCAAAATAAAAAGCTACCTCGGGAGCAAGGTAGTTTCTTATTTTGTACTTCAGAAAAAAGAAAATGTTGGTAGGATAAATCCTCTTTTGTAGTTTACTCAATATATAGAATGTTATTCATTATTGCAAGTACGCAATGATCTAAAATTGAATATGACGTATAGTCTATAAAGGTTAATTGTTTTTTATACGTTCATAAAGTTCTATTTTATTAACTAAATAGACGTCATATCGTTTGATTCTACACAGACTAAAAAGGTGTATCTTTTTAGTCTGTCTACATTGGATATCCTAACTATAGATTATGTATTGTATCCTCAATGAATTAATGTAACAAAAACACTAAAATAATTATAATGTTCTATATTTTTGCTACAACAGTATTAGAGGTGTCAGAGATTCAGTGTACTTTTGAGTTATCGGTAACAAAAATCGTCGTTCTTGTTACTGAGGAGACAACATAACTTGATTATGAAAAGTCTTTAGGATCACTCGTTTATTCATACCCTGAGGAAAAAATAACTAACTACTATTTGTTATCCAAATTCCTACAATTTTTTCACTGGAAAAGTAGTAGAATAAGTATAATTAAAAATTCTGAAATTTAAGAGGCGGAGTTTATATGTATTGGGGGGACTATATCTATCATATTTTAGCTATTAGTGGAGGCATGACAGTAGGTGGTGTAGCAAGTTGGTTAACAACAAAAATAATCGGAAAAGAAAAACCCCTTGAAGATAATTAATCTTGTTAAAAAAATAAAAAGCTACCTCACCATTATCATTGGAGTGAGGTAGTATGAAATCTACAAATAAATCATACCATGGGTTTGTAAAGATACTATTTCAGAGAGGTAAAGTATATATATAAAGTGCACTTTTTATACATTATTTTTGTGTACGGCCTTGCATAGAACATTGGTAATTCAACGAGGTATACAATACCTATATTAATCAATTAATCCTAAAAAGTTTTTTCCAAGAATATATTCCTTTTGGTTATCAGGAATATGAAGTGATTCAATCCAACTTTTCTTTGCCGAATAGTCATAATTATTGAATGTTTTCATTCCGTAAGGTCCGTCGCAACCATAAAGAACTTTACGAAATCCTAAAGATTCAACTGCCTTCTTTACAATCGATTGGTTAAGATAATCACTTGATGAGTCAACAAATACATTTGGTTGATCCTTAACGTATTTCCATAGTTTTTTCCAAAATGGAAGACCTGCGTGAGCATAAATTAATTTTAGTTTAGGATAATTTTCAGGTAAATATTTATAGGAATCAGCTTCTGAAGATAGATGAATAATCATAGGTATTCCTTTTGATTCGCACAAAGCCGCAATTGGATCAAGTGCTTTAATACTATATTCATGCATGAACGGATGAGCTTTCACTCCAATAAAACGGGGGTCATTAAGATAGAATTCTACTTCTTCCACTGATTCACGAGTCAGTGGGTTCACTGCTACCCAGCCTAGAAATCGTTCCGGAAATCTAGCAATTGCAGTAGCAACTATATCATTACGTGGCTTAGTGAAAATCTTGTATGAGTTGCCATAAAGTTTCAAAAAGCCATCCTTTACTAGACTATCATAAATCTTAAGTCCAATTTGAGGTGCATTTAGTATTAAAAACCGGAAAAAGTGTTGTAAATTATCTTGAAAAGCGCTATCCAATTCAAACATTGTTTCACTCATAGAGGCAATTAGCACTGTTTTAGTTATATCATTTTTATCCATACCCTCTATCATTTTTTCTAGAGTCAACATTTTTTCATCTACATGAAAATGGCAATCAACAATCATTTTATTCTTCCCCTTCCAATTGCTATTGTAATACTAAACTACTTAACTGAATTTCTTCTACCAGAGTACGCTTTCTTTATTTATGTGGTAGGACCCCATATTAATCTTCCTTTCTGCATCTAAAGCTTTCCTTATTTTACTATATAAAATTCAGAATAATTTCTTATTCTTATTAATAACTGTCCAATATTCTCAATAATCCTTACTCCAGAAAATGGTCCTGTAATTGAACACTACAACTGAAGTTTAAAAGTCAAAAGAAAAACTCTATATTACTAAAGGGTTGCTATAAATTTTTAGTTAACATAATGTGATTTCTAGTATTTCAAGAAACTAACCAATAAGAAGTCAAATGAAAATCAAAAAAAGGACTGCCAAATTAGGCAGTCCCTTTTCTTTTTATGAAGCTATCGGAATTTTTACATACCCTTCACAAATTGATAATGATATTCATTTTCAATTATGCTATTATATTTTAGTACTTATATTTTTAATTATTGGAGGAAACAACATGTTTATTGAAGTTTTAAGACAAAACAAGAAGGTCTCTATACTTTTGGCTGTTTTACGTGTATATCTTGGATATACATGGTTAATGGCTGGATGGGGGAAGATAGCAGGTGGACAGTTTGATGCTTCTGGTTTCTTGAAAGGAGCATTAGCACAAGCAGCTGGAGATCACCCAGCAGTTCAGGGATGGTGGGTTGTAT